>ENA-OPAK01000862-OPAK01000862.1-human-gut-metagenome-genome-assembly--contig:-NODE-862-length-10106-cov-2.288827_pt1 | contig 10106 bp, 10 predicted proteins | sample MGYA00241055_ERZ501426 | MGnify/ENA primary metagenome ERZ501426 (study PRJEB25962, sample SAMEA2042626) | human gut metagenome | biome: human gut; feature: human-associated habitat; material: faeces... | reverse complement strand
CTGTGTACATATTCATGCAGATGTGGCGAATAAGCTGATGGTATCTGGAATGGCTGCAAGAACTGCGGGAGTCACTAAAATTATATTACATTCGCATGCAGCAGGTGTTGATGGAAATCATCGATGGTTAAAGGCGTGGATTCACAGACGATGTCGCAGATTGCTTAAATGGATCGGGACAGATTATGTGGCATGTTCTGATATTGCTGCAGAATGGATGTTTCCAAATATTGCCGCAAAAGAGATTACTTTGATACAAAATGGAATTGATTTACAGAAATTTCGCTTTTCACAGACTGTACGTGAAATGGTGCGTAAACAATTACAAATTAGTGACGAATTATTGATCGGTCACGTTGGAAGGTTTTGTTATCAGAAAAATCATGACTTCTTTCTGGAAATTTTGAAACAAATTCGGGAGCGCGGTTTACATGCAAAATTGTTGTTGGTCGGAGAAGGACCAAATGAAAAAGCTTTTCGGGAGAAAGTACATGCCTGTGGTTTGGACTCTTACGTCATTTATTATGGTGTTAGTAAGAAGGTTCATGAATTGTTTATGGCGATGGATTTATTTGCATTACCGTCCCATTTTGAGGGACTTCCAATTGTTGGAGTGGAAGCACAGGCATCTGGATTGCCTGTTATCTTTTCGGATACGATTACGAGGGAAGCAAAAATTACACAGGCGGTAAGTTATCTTGGAATTGATGCCCGTGATGTGTCAAAATGGTTGGATACCATTATTCATTATGGGAAAGAAAAAAGAGATCGAATAAAGGCTTATGATATTCTGAAAAATGCAAAATTTGATATTGTAGATACGGTAAATGGTTTTATGAAACTATATAGAGGATAATAGGAGTCTAATGATTTATATTGCAACACATAAAAAGTTTAATGTGCCAAATCTGAATGGGTACTGTGCATTACAGGTTGGTGCAGAGGGAAAAGAAAAATATGGGTATCTGAGGGATAATATAGGTAATCATATTTCAGGGAAAAATGCAAATTATTGTGAGCTGACAGGCCTTTATTGGATTTGGAAAAATACAGATGATTCATATAAGGGATTGGTGCATTATAGAAGATATTTTGGAAGAAACAATCTTAGTAATAAAATTTCCGATATCTGTTCATATGAATATTTATTGAATTGCTTGAAAAGTGTAGATATAGTTCTTCCTTATGTAGAGTATTTTAAGCAAAATGCAAAAGAAGAAATTTTGCTTCATTGTTGTACGGAAGAAATTTTTGATAAATTACGTCAGATAATTGAAACAAAATATCCAGATTATATAGAAACATATGATCGTTATTTTAATGAAAATAAGGCATCGTTGTTCAATATGCTTTTTTGCAAAAGAGAAATTTTTGATGCATATTGTGAATGGCTGTTTTCGATCCTATTTGTGCTGGAAAAACAAGTAGACCTAGCAAAGTTAAATACTTATCAGCAAAGATTGTATGGCTTTTTGTCGGAGCGGTTGTTGAATGTCTGGGTAATTAAAAATAAATTGGTGGTAAAACATTTACCGGTGATTCATATGGAATTACCTGTTTTTGATCGTATTCGGCTTGTGAGAAGAAGATTTACTAACAGGTTTCGTTTTTGGATAAAACGTGGGAGTCAAAGATGATATATGCAATTATGATTATTTTTTCGGTCATAAGTGGTTGTTTGGTACCTTATGCAGAAAAGAAAAAGAAAAAATCCAAGAGCACTATTTACATGAAAAACATCAAAAGAAATGGGATGATAAGTATCAGCCTGTTGTTTCCATTGCTGGTTTCTTCGTTACGCTACGGATTAGGAACCGATTATTCCTATACTTATATTCCGCAGTTTAATAGTATTGCCAGGGGAGATAGGGGATATTATGAAATAGGTTTTTATTTATTAAATAAAATAGTTTCATTTTTTACCAACGATGGACAGTGGATAATCGTAATTTGTTCTATTTTGTTTGTTGGAATTGTGTATCGACAGATTTATAGGGAATCAAAAGTATATGCGTTATCTATTTTATTGCTGTATCTGACTTTTGCATATTTTGTATCATTAAATAATGTAAGACAGTCACTTGCATCTGCATTTTTATTACTTGCAATGGAATGTCTGTGTGAGGGCAGAAAACTAGCGTTTATAGTCTGGGTATTACTTTCAGCATCGATGCATCAGGTATCGTTGATTTTTTTATTATTATTTTTTGCAGATAGAATTATGTTATCTGCAGTTACATATTTAATTGTTTCAATAGTGGCATTTGGAGTGATGCAGATTATCGGAGGAAGAATTGTGCAACTCTTTGCCAGATATATTCCAAGATTACAGCTATATTTTCAGGCACAGGAGTTGTCGGCATATACAGGTAATACGATAGGAAGATATTATATTCTAATGCAATTTCTGATCTTGATTTTATTTGTGTATATTGAAAAGAAAAATAATAAAGTATTTCAGAGTATAACAGGTAAGGATCAAATTGAGTGGAATATTACGCTTATGAGTCAATGTGCACTTTTATGTGTGTGTGCATTAGATGGAATTGTTCCGGCAGCTTACCGAGTTGTAAGAATTTTTTCATTTGCGCAGTTTATATTGATTCCAAATGCGATACGCAAATATGTAAACAACAAAAAAGAAAGAATGTTGTTGTATATGGCAAGTATAATACTATTTGGTGTGTTGTTTATATTTTATGTTTTGAATGGGGCTGAACAGGTATTCCCATATCGGTCAATTTTTAGAAAATATTAGATTTGATTTTGCAAAAGAAAAATAGAAATTAAGTTTGTAAAAAGGGAAAAAATATGAAGAATAGAGTTGTTGCAATTGTTGTTACCTATAATCGTTGTGAGCTGCTTTTAGAAGCTATAGAAGCGCTAAGAAAGAGTTGTGAAAAATGTGATATTTTTATAATTGATAATGCAAGTACTGATGGAACAAAAGATAAATTGACCCTATACATAGACCAAAAGACGATATTTTATTTTAATACAGGCAGGAATTTAGGTGGAGCAGGGGGCTTTAATTTTGGAGTAAGAAAAGCTTATGAGGCAGGATATGATTATATCTGGTTAATGGATGATGACACAATAGTCGAAAAAGATACTTTGACTGAGCTGTTAGATCAGGCGAAAACTTTGAAAGGAAAGTTTGGGTGGTTATCAAGCCTCGCACTGTGGATTGACGGAAATGAGTGTCTTATGAATTATCAAGAAATTGATAAAGATTGGAATAGTGAGAAGAAAAATATTTTAAATGGAAGATTGCGTTGTCAGGCTGCTACATTTGTATCGCTTTTTATAAACAGAGTTGCAGTGGAAGAAGTTGGATTACCGATTAAAGATTATTTTATATGGGGGGATGATACGGAATATACAAAAAGAATTTCAAAAAAGTATTCTTGCTATTTTGTTCCTTCAAGTCAGGTGACGCACAAAATGAAGTCAAATGTGGCTACTACAAGTTTGGAAGAGTCTATAGACAAAGAAAGAATAGATAGAATGTTTTATTCAATTAGAAATGATTTGTGCACTTACCGTAGAATCAGTAAGAGATATTATTATGTTTTGATATTGAAATCTTTATTGTTGATTGGAAAAGTACTTAGATCTTCAAAGCCATATAAAATTCGTAAGGTGAAGGTGATTATAAAAGGATTGTGGAAAGGAATTTGGTTTAGCCCACAAATTGAATTTGCGGAGTAAAGTGATAAATTGAGAAAAATGAAGGGTTCAAATAGTAGTTTGAAATGTAATTTTGCATATAGTATGATGTTTCAAATTTTCACAATGATAACACCATTTGTAACAGCTCCATATGTGTCAAGAGTTTTAGGCCCAGATGGAATTGGAATACAAAGTTATACCGGATCAATACAATCCTATTTTCTTTTGTTTGCAGCGTTGGGAACTGCAAGTTATGGAAATCGAGAAATATCGCAAGCCAGAGATAATAAAGAAGCATATAGCAAGAAGTTTTATGAAATTGAGTTGATAACCGTATTAACCTGTATTGTATGTTTACTAGCATGGATTGGGTTGATTTTTTTCGATAAGAAAAATCAAATATATTACATTGCAATGATTCCATATATTTTTGGGGCAATGTTTGATATCAGTTGGTTTTATAATGGATTAGAGAATTTTAAAACGACAGTTACATGCAATATGTTGTTTAAAACAATTGGAATTGTTGCTATTTTTATGTTTGTAAAAGATGAAAATGATTTGGTTTTGTATATCTTAATTATGGCTATAACAACAATGTTGGCAAATTTATCGATGTGGATTTATTTGCCACGCTATGTATGTAAAATTACTTTTAAAGCGTTAATGCTTAAGGATCATTTTAAACAGACGTTAATGTACTTTATTCCAACAATTGCTACTTCAATTTACACAGTCTTAGATAAAACATTAATCGGGGTAATTACACAAAATGATGCACAGAATGGTTATTATGAACAAGCTACAAAGATTATTAATATGGCAAAGAGTGTTTCGTTTAATGCGGTTAATGCAGTTGTAGGAGTAAGAATATCCTATTTATTTGTAGACAATAAAATGGAAGAAATAAGAGATCGTATAAGTAAATCGATGGATTTTATTTTGTTTATGACAATTGGATGTGGGTTTGGGATAGCTGGAGTTGCAAAGATTTTGGTTCCACTCTTTTTTGGAAAAGGATATGATCAAGTAATTACTCTCTTATATATTTTCGCACCAATTATAACAATTATCGGAATTAGCAATTGCCTAGGGTCACAATATTATACTCCCAGTGGCAGGCGGAATGATAGTACGAAATATTTGTTGTGTGGATCTGCTGTTAATTTAATTTTAAATTTGTGCTTGATCGGAAAATATGGAGCTAATGGAGCTGCATTTGCGTCTGTACTAGCAGAATTTTGCATTACTTTTTTGTATGTAAAAAAAAGTAATGGATTTATGAAATTTGAGAAATTATTTAGCTTAATGTATAAAAAAGTGGTAGCAGGACTATTGATGTGTTTTGCTGTAATTAGTTTGGGTAAATTTTTACACATGAACAAATTATTGGTTTTGAGTTGCCAGATAGTAATGGGTATTATGATATATCTTGTTGTTTTGATAATAGAAAAAGACAAGTGGGTAAATGTTATGATAGATGAAGTTATTCGAAAATTAAGAAAGAGGTAAATAATTAAATGGTTTCTCTTAATATTAAACTTCCTGAAAATTTCTTAGATGAAGAAATCAGGGATGATTATGTGGTATCTTCTCAGATGAAACAAGTATGGGCGGTAGAGTTAGATTTATTAAATATAATATTAAAATTATAGCATCAGGAGGGACGTTGTTGGGAGCCGTACGGCATAAAGGATTTATTCCGTGGGATGATGATATTGATTTGATGATGATGAGGGATCAATATGATAAATTGTGTGATGTTGCAGAAAAAGAATTTACATACCCATATTTTTTCCAAACGGAATATACCGATCCAGGATCAATGAGAGGACATGCTCAGTTAAGAAATTCACAAACAACCGGAATATTAAATGTGGAAAGAGGAAAATGTAAATTTAATCAAGGAATTTTTATCGACATATTTCCTCTTGATCGTGTTGTAGATGATAATTTTCTTTTTCAGAAGCAGAAAAAGAAAGCACTTTATTATAATTCATGTGCAAGAAAAATAGCGAATATTACGGTGAACTATGATCTTTCTGAAAATACAGGAGTAAAAAAAATTATCAAAAAAATGATGCATAAGATATTTGGAAAGATATTAGAGAAAAGTCATTTGGAGAGATATTTTTATAAAAAATTTGAGGATACATGGAAAAAATATAATGATCGAGATACGGTAATGTGCTCAACACTTACTTTTGCAGAGGCTTGTGAAGCTCATTTTAAAAAGGTTGAATATTTTAAAGAAATAGTAGAATTACCATTTGAGTTTATGTCCATTCCGGTATGTTATCGATATGAGGAATTATTAACACAGCGTTATGGAAATTGGAGAAAGATCGAAAAAGGAACGAGTTGTCACGGAGCGGTGTTTTTTGATACGAGTGTAAGTTATGAAAAGTATGTAAAGGGGAATAAAAAATTATGAATGTAGCGTTAATTATTGCAGGCGGATCAGGGACGCGTATGCATCAGGATATACCTAAACAATTTTTAACAGTAAATGAAAAACCAGTGATTGTGTATACCCTGGAGGCTTTTCAAAATCATGCCGAAATTGATCAAATTGCAGTTGTTTGTATTAAAGGATGGGAACAAGTATTAAAAGCATATGCAAATCAGTTTAATATAACAAAATTAAAATACATAATTTCTGGTGGTGAAAATGGTCAAGCGTCAATTAGAAATGGTGTTTTTGAATTAGAAAAACATTGTAACAAAGAAGATATTGTATTAATTCATGATGCAATCAGACCTATGGTATCACCTGAAATCATTTCAGATTGTATCGTGAAAACGAAGCAGTATGGATGTGCAATTGCGACGATACCATGTGCGGAAGCAATGATGCAGACGCAAGATGGTATTGTATCCACAGGTAGTTATCCGAGAGACAATTTAAAGCGCACACAAACTCCGCAAGGATTTCCTATTGGAAAAATTTGCGATTTACATCGACGGGCATTAAAAGCTGGAGTTACAAATTCGGTTGCATCTTGTACGTTGATGATTGAAATGGGGGAGCAGGTTCATTTTTCGGCAGGATCTGAGAAAAATATAAAATTGACCACAGTAGAAGATATTGATATTTTTAAAGCGTTGCTTTTAGCAAAAAGAAGAGATTGGCTTAAATAGGAAGAGAATATATGGGATTATATGAAAGTGAAACGTATTTATTGGATTTGGATTATATGATGGATAAAATGATATGGCTAAAGCATTTTGAGGGGAAGTCCATTTTTATAACAGGTTCAACAGGATTAATAGGATCTGCAGTTGCAGATATTTTACTTCGGTACAGTGAATTACATAATGGTAATATTAAAATCTATTTGGCTGGACGTAGTAGAAAAAGGGTGACAAATAGATTCAGCAAATACATTTTACAAAAATATTGTATATATAGAGAGTATGATGCAACTCACCAAAATAAGTTGCCGGATTCTTTGGATTATATGATTCATGCTGCCAGCAATGCATATCCATATTTAATTCAGAAAAATCCAATCGAAACAATGCAGGATAATTTTTGTGGGTTGATGGAGTTATTGCAATATTGTGTAGACCATACGGTTCAAAATGTTGTGTATGTTTCTTCAAGTGAAATATATGGCAGGAAAGACAATAATAATCCATATCAGGAAAATGAATATGGATATATTGATGTACTTAATTCTCGTTCTAGTTATCCAATTTCAAAAAGAGCCGCGGAAACTTTATGTGCCAGTTATATTGCAGAAAAGGATATTGCCGTATCTATTGTTCGACCGGGACACATCTATGGACCGACTGCTACAAGAAAGGATAACCGGGTATCCACTGCTTTTGCATATAATGCATCTGACGGAAAAGATATTATTATGAAGAGTGATGGTGCACAGATCAGATCGTATTGCTACATGCTGGACTGTGCAAGTGCAATACTTTATGTGCTATTAAAAGGAAAAAAAGGGGAAGCATATAATATTTCTAATCCAAATTCGATTATGTCTATTCGAGAACTTGCAGAATATTTGGCGAAAGTTGGAAATGTCAGATTAAAATTCGAATTGCCATCACAGGATGAAAAAAAAGCGTTTAACCCGATGAATAATTCTTCATTGAATAGTGAGAAGTTATGTGGCTTGGGATGGAGTGGACTGTTTGATGCAAAACTTGGATTGGAACATACAGTAAAAATTATCAAAGAGGCAAAAATATAATGAAAAAATTATATCAGAGATGGTGTATAAAAAATGCAATCAAATATTGTTGTGCTATTATGATTCTTGTAATAGTGTCATTGAATACTACAAACGTTGATGCAAAGACCTATAATGTTAATTATACTAAAACGATATCATCGTACGAAGGAAAGTCTATTCAGTTAAAATGGAAAGGAAAATCATCAAAAGTAAAGTGGTATAGTTCTGATGGATTTGTTGCTGTGGTTAATCAAAGTGGCAAGGTAAAATTAAAAAATGCAGGAAAAGTATGGATTAAAGCGGTTTATAAAGGAAAAAGTGTTAAGAGAAAAATTATAGTAAAGAAACCATACATTTCATCTGAAAAAGAAACTTTGGATGTAGGGGAAACCGTTATCTGTAAGCTGAATGGTGGAAAAGCTGTTAGATGGGAGAGTAGTAACCTAGAAAGTGCTACAGTAGATGGTAATGGAGTGGTAACGGCACATAAAACGGGAACTTCTATTATTTCGGCAAATGTAGAAAATGGAAGAAAATATGACTTTGAGATAAAAGTATATAATTCACAGACACTGCAGGGATTATTAAATAATAAACGTTTAGTTAGTCATAGAGGATATAATGCAATTGCACCAGAAAATACGATGAGTGCATTTCAGAAAGCATACGAGTATGGCTATAAATATGTGGAAACAGATGTAACATTTACCGCAGATGGTGTTCCAGTTCTGTTACATGATGATTCTATTGACCGTACTTCAAATGGAAGTGGAAAAATTGCTTCATTAACATATGAGTATGTGCGGACACTTGATTTTGGCTCATGGAAAAGTAAGGAATATGCGGGTGAAAAAATACCATCATTTGATGAATTTATGGCATTTTGTTCTACCCATGATATTCATCCATATGTGGAATTGAAATCGAATATTACACAGGCCAGAGTTTATGAGCTTATGGATATTGTGGATAAATATAATATGAGGGATAAAACATCGTGGGTATCTTTTAATATTACTTATTTACAGTATATGAAGAATGCAGATCCTAAAGCAGAACTTGGATTAAATACATTTGATGTCAATGATAATACATATAATTTAATACAAAAATTAAAAACATCTGAAAATACTTTGTTTTTATCAATAAACACATCGTGTTTAAATAGTGAATTGATACAGAAATGTAAATTACAAAACATACCAATTGGAGTTTGGATTTGTGATACAAGAGATGAGGTTTTTCAATTAGATCCATATATTAGTACTGTTACGACAAATAAAGTATTACTGGATTAGTTGAGTTGGTAGAAAAGGAAAAGGGAAGATTTATATGTTAAAATATTTCGGAACAGACGGCTTTCGCGGCGAAGCCAACAAAGTACTCTCCGCAGATCATGCATACAAGATCGGACGTTACCTTGGCTGGTATTATAACAGAGGTGGAAGTTGCGCTGGAGAAATATATTGACGGAGAGATGGGAGAACTGCCATTTGCAACTCGCGATAAAATCGGTGTGGCAAATATTTGAAAGAGTGTGACAAACGGATATGTGCTTGGCGGAGAGAAGTCCGGGCATGTGATTTTCAGCAAGCATGCCACAACCGGAGATGGAATTCTTACGGAACTGATTGTGAACTTCCTGAAAAATTAACTCTCGACGACCTTCAGGTTTAGTCCTGAGAGTCATCAGTGCTACGAACGCAATAAAGTTCTTTGCGTCAGTCTTGTTCCCTTTGCATGGATTTTCGTTACATCCTCCCATGTTTCTGCAAAAAGAACTGTACCAATCTGCTAAATAAATTTTCTTACTATTTTACTTTTTCGAATAAGCCATGTACATACAAAGCTAAACAGCAAAATACAGCAGATATAAACAGAGCATGCAAATATTCCGAATGTCCGATCTGCCAGCTGCAAATACAGCTTCAGGAATAGCTTCTGACCGATATGCTCCAGTAAGTATACGCCAAATGCACAGCTGCCCAGACATGCTATGATCCCGGCTCCTCTGATATTCGTATGCATTACAAAAAATCTGCGGACGCCAAGATAGACTGCACAAGCCATCAGCGGGATCATAAGATTCAATACGGATTCATGATATTCCCCACTCAGCTTTCTGTCAGCATTTTTCTGTACTAACTGCTTTTTCCAGAAAATATCCCAGCAAAACATAAAAAACATTATTCTGCAATACAAAAAAACTCATCGGCATAGAATATCCCGTAAACTGTCCGACGA
>ENA-OPAK01000861-OPAK01000861.1-human-gut-metagenome-genome-assembly--contig:-NODE-861-length-10112-cov-3.947002_pt1 | contig 10112 bp, 7 predicted proteins | sample MGYA00241055_ERZ501426 | MGnify/ENA primary metagenome ERZ501426 (study PRJEB25962, sample SAMEA2042626) | human gut metagenome | biome: human gut; feature: human-associated habitat; material: faeces... | reverse complement strand
CGGCGGCGAGTGTTGTCCGTCATGTAAGCACAGCGGTTGGCTTGAGCTATGCCCCTGCGGTATGATTCATCCCAATGTTCTGCGTGAGGGCGGAATTGATCCCGAAAAATACACAGGCTTTGCGTTTGGTCTCGGTCTTACAAGACTTGCAATGATGAAGTACGGAATCAAGGATATCCGTGACCTTAACAGCGGCAGTCTTAAAGCACTTTCACAGTTTACTGATGACGAATAAGAGAGGAGATACAAAATGTTTTTATCTATGAACTGGATTCAGGACTTTGTTGATTTGAGCGGTCTTGATAAAATTGAACTTATCCGCAAATTTTCTCTTTCCACAGCCGAGGTTGAAAACGATATTCTCCGCAAGGGCAGTGAAATCAGCGGTATTGTTGTAGGTGAAATTAAGTCGGTTGAAAATCATCCCGATTCAAAGAAACTTCATCTCCTCAAAATTGATGCAGGCGAAGATGAACTTATTGATGTTGTCTGCGGTGCTCCGAATGTAAGAGTCGGTCTTAAAACCGCTTTTGCAAAGGTTGGCGCTAAAATCGGCGAAATCACGATTACACCAAGACCTCTTGCCGGCTTTACATCAAACGGTATGTGCTGCAGTGAAGCTGAAATCGGTATCAGCGATGACAACTCCGGCATTATGGAAATTACAGATGATGTAAAGAACGGCACAGACCTTAAAGACATTTATGAAATTGACGATATCGTTTTTGAGGTCGATAACAAGTCGCTTACAAACCGTCCCGACCTTTGGGGACACTACGGAATCGCAAGAGAATTTGCCGCACTTGCAGGCAGAGAGCTTAAACCTTTTGACCTTGACGATTTAAAGGCGTATGACGGTCTTAAAAAGATTGATATGAAGATTGAGGACACTCTCTGTCAGAGATACAGTTGCCTGCAGATTGAGAATATCAACCGCAATGTCAGCCCCGTAAATATGAGAATCCGTCTTTTCTACTGCGGTATGAGAGCAATAAACTATCTTGCCGACCTTACAAACTATCTTATGCTTGAAATGGGACAGCCGATGCACGCTTTCGATTCAAGAAAGGTTGAAAAAATCAGAATCAAGCGTTTTGACAAGCCTTTCACTTTCAAAACACTTGACGGTGTTGAAAGAAACATTGACGAAAACACACTTATGATTTGCAACGGCAACACTCCTGTAGCAATTGCCGGCATCATGGGCGGTCTTGATTCGGAAATTGTTGACGATACAACAACTCTTACTCTTGAGTCTGCTACATTTAATGCAGTATCGGTTCGTAAGTCAACAGTAAGACTTGCTCACAGAACAGACGCATCAATGAGATATGAAAAATGTCTTGATCCTGAAATGACTGTTACTGCAATTGCAAGGTTTGTATATCTTCTCAAAAAGTATGACAGCGACATCAAGGTTGTTTCTTCGCTCACAGACGAGTACGCATTCAGGTATGACACAGTTGTTCTTGACTTTGACAAAAACTTTGTTGACCGCTACACAGGCATTGAAATCAGCAACGACAGAATTGTTGCAACACTCGAAAGCCTCGGCTTTAAGGTTGAGCTCAACAACGATAACTTCAGCGTAACGGTTCCAAGCTGGAGAGCAACAAAGGATGTTACAATCAAGGCTGACATCATTGAAGAAATCACCCGTATTTACGGCTATGACAACTTTGAAATTCACACAACACGCTCTCCCCTCTACCCCGTAAGAGCAAGCGTTGTTAAAACTACGGAAAACAAAATCAAGGATATGCTTGTTAAGAGATACAATCTCCACGAACTTCACTCATATGTATGGGCATACAACGATGAACTCAAGGCAATTGACATTCCTGTTGAGGATAATGTTAAGCTTGCAAACGCAACTAACCCGAATATTGAAACATTAAGAAATTCAATTGTTCCCACACAGCTTTGTCAGATTAAATCAAACCTTTCATTCTCAAACGATTTCGGTATTTTTGAAATCGGCAGAGTTGTAAACGGTCTTGACGAAAACGGTCTTTGCATTGAGAACAAAAAGCTTGCAATCACACTTTACAGCAAGACAAGAAATGTTAAGGACATCTATTTTGAACTCCGTGACATTCTCGCAGTTGTAACAGATGAAATCAAGCACAAGGCTCTCACATTTGAAAAGGCTGAACCGACTCACAGCTACGAACACCCCGTAAACCTCAATTCGGTATGCCTTGACGGCAGAAATATCGGTACAATCGGCATTGTTCACCCGACAGTAAACAAGAAGATTGACAAAAAAGCCGCAATTGTATTTGCAGAAATTGATGTGAACGCTTATGCAAACACAGAAGCCGCTCCGATTGTTTATGACGAACCGTCAAAGTTCCCGCCGATGGACTACGACATCAGCGTTGAAGTCCCTCAGGGAATGTTCTTCTCACACCTTGCAGAGTGTTGGAAAAACGAAGGCGGAGAGATTCTCAAAAGCACAAAGATTGTTGACACATATGACACAGATACAGTTCACAGCGTAACAATCCGCTTTGAGTTCTCATCAAATGAAAGAACACTTTCATCAGCCGAGGTTCAGAAGATTATGGACAAGATAATTTCAAATCTTTCTGAAAACGGAGTAAAGCTCAGAGGCTAAAAATTATGGGGGCGGTTTTTCCGTCCCCTTTTTGTGACATAATCTGACAAACATAAGATAAAATTAAAAAATATTACTGCTGTTTTATCACACAAAGCAATGTTTTTGACATTGAAATAACATAAATTAGGCATATTTATTAAAAAGTGCTTGAAATTTACTTTGAAATATGGTATAGTAGCAGAATAGGAGGTGTTTCAGTATGTTGGATAAAACAATGATTTTTTCTCTTGGTGAGGAAAAAGATGACCAGATAAAAGCAGGGCTTACAATCGTTTATGATGCCCTCCGCCAAAAAGGATATAACCCTATTAATCAGATTGTGGGATATATTTTAAGCGAGGATCCGACCTATATTACAACATATAATAACGCTCGCAACATCATCAGCAAGATCGACCGTGACGACCTACTTGAAGCACTGGTAAAATCGTATCTTAATGTTTAAGAAAGGATGATGCCTTGTGGCAGATACCAAAAAGACCGAAAAGAAATTTTCGACTTACAAGGGCAGACCGCTCGTTCGTTGCAATGACGAGATTTACTACGGCAGTATGGAAGAACCGTATGTTATAAGAATGCAAATCAAAAGCAAAAAAGATGTCAACGGAACTGAGATTGCCGATAAGGTAACAGTTCAGCTAATGGCTACAGACCCCTATCTTTCACCGAGAAAACAGCTTGTTAAGTCAAGCGAGAAAAAGGGATTGTTCCTTGCTATGGATATTGCAGACATCTGGCTTGAAAGAGCCCTTGCAAACAAAATGTAATTTAACATTGAATTTACGGAGTAATCGGTTTTGGTTACTCCGTTTTTTCTTATGTAGAACAACATCTTTGTTGCATTTATAAAACCAGTCTTATCACAAACTTTTTACCGTTACATGAAAAGTGTATGGTGGATGTTCCCATACAAATGATTACAAAACTTTGAAATTTTATTATACATAAAAAGCACTCTGCATTTCTACAAAGTGCCTTAATTTAAAATATTAAGTTCAGAATAAATCGCCACGCTTTTTTATTCTTTTAAAATCCTTTTTAAACAGGGTATGATACTTAATCGTCAGCATTCAAGTCCTCCATAAGCTCGCTTAAAGAATTAAAAGGACCGTGAAGATTTTTGCCCTCTCTGACATCCTGCATAGCCTGCAAGGTTTCTGCATTTGGCTTATCAAGTTTGATTTCAAACGGTATGCCGTTCTCCCTGACAATTTGTTTGAGATAGATATTGATTGCTGTTGACATATTCAAACCAAGTTCGTTAAGCAATGTGTCAGCTGTTTTTTTAAGATTTTCATCAACTCTGACATTCAGATTTGTTGTTGCCATAAAATCAACTCCTTTATATCTGTATATGTATAATACCACATACAAATTACAATGTCAAGCAATTGTAATTACGCTGTCATTATTTTGCACAATTTTACATACAATAAAACAAAGGTCGGGAAACAGAGCATTTCATTTTACACACTCTCTTCCCGACCTTAATTTTCAATTTTACATTTTAAATTTTCAATTTACTTTGTATCCTGCGTCCTCTACTGCTCTTTTAAGAACGGAATCTTCAACATTTTTTGACATTGTAAGAACGGCTGAGCCTTTCTCGTGGCTTACTTCTGCCGATTCAACACCGTCAATTGCCTCAAGAGTTTTCTTTACTGTTGCCTCGCAATGCGGACACATCATACCTTCGATTTTCATTGTTTTTTCCATGGTTTTATTCTCCTTTTTATTTTTATGTTTTATTTTTCTGTCATGCTTTGAGCTGTGAACCTTAACAAAATTAAGCCTTAATGCATTTGTTACAACACAAAAGCTTGAAAGGCTCATTGCCGCCGCACCAAACATCGGATTTAACTGCCAGCCAAACAACGGAATCCACACACCGGCTGCCAACGGAATACCAATAATATTATAAACAAATGCCCAGAATAAATTTTCACGGATATTTTTTCTGGTTGCACGGCTTAAGCGGATTGCCGCCGGAACATCACTGAGTTTACTCTTCATCAATACAACATCCGCTGCATCCATTGCCACATCTGTTCCGGCTCCAATGGCAATTCCGATATCTGCCTGCGTAAGAGCCGGCGCATCATTAATACCATCGCCCACCATGGCAACCTTCCGGCCTTCTGCCTGCAACCGGCTGACGAAGGCAGCCTTGTCCTGCGGCAATACACTGGCCTGGTAGTGGGCGATGCCTGCTTTGCGGGCAATCTCACGGGCGGTGGCCTCATTGTCTCCGGTCAGCATGTGGACTTCGATGCCGGCGGCGTGCAGCTCGCTGACGGCGCGGATGGAGGTTTCCTTTATCCGGTCTGTAATTCCGGCTATTGCCAGCACGTTTTCTTCATCGGCAAACCAGATGACGGTCTGTGCTTCCGATGTCAGTCGGGTTGCCTCTTCCTGCAGGGAGGGGGGGATGGCGATATGGTTTTCTTCCAGCAGTTTCCGGTTCCCGGCGAGGTAGGTCCGGCCTTGTGCCCGTCCTTTCACGCCTTTTCCGGTGATGCTTTCAAAGTCTTGAATGTCTATGGAGGCCGACTCCTTGAGGTGGTTCACCACGGCTTCTGCCAACGGATGTTCCGAGAGCTTCTCCAGACTATAGAAAATGTCCGACAGCGCATTGCCTGCAGTGGCGCCAGTACCGGGCGTCATTGCCTGCGTATTCCATATCAGCTTGCTGACTACCGGTTTTCCTTCGGTCACCGTTCCGGTCTTGTCGAGTACCACGGTGTCTATCTTCTTGGCAATCTCCAGGCTTTCGGCATCTTTTATCAGAATGCCCCTTTCGGCGCCCTTGCCGATGCCTACCATGATGGCGGTAGGAGTAGCCAGTCCCAGTGCACACGGGCAGGCGATGATGACCACCGTGACAAATGCCAGCAATCCGTGGGTGAATCCGCCGGTTCCGTCCAGTAGCATCCATGCGATGAAGGCAAGCACTGCGATGCCTATAATGGTAGGCACGAATATCCCGGCTATCTTGTCCACCAGCTGCTGCACCGGTGCCTTGCTTCCTTGCGCGTCCTGCACCATGTGTATGATCTTCGCCAGCAGTGTATCCGTGCCGATTTTCTCTGCCCGGAAGCGGAAACTTCCCTTCTGGTTGATGGTACCTGCAAAGACCTTGGCGTCTTTGTGCTTGGATACTGCTACCGGTTCGCCGCTCAGCATACTTTCGTCTACGTAGGAGCTACCTTCCGTCACGATGCCATCCACGGCAATCCGTTCTCCGGGCTTCACCAGGACAATGTCTCCGGGGCGAATCTGCTCGATAGGGATAACGCGCTCAAAGGAAGAGTGAGGGACAGCGTGTCCTTCATCCACAATGATGGTCACAGTCTTGGGTTGGAGCCCCATCAGTTTCTTGATGGCGGTTGAGGTGTTTCCTTTCGCTTTTTCTTCCAGCAGGCGGCCCAGCAGGATAAAGGCTATGATGACACTTGCCGCCTCAAAATATACATGCGGATGGATGCCTCTGGATAGCCAGAAGTCCGGAAATAGCATGTTGAACAGGCTGAACAGATAGGCGGTCCCCGTACTGATGGCTACCAGTGTGTCCATATTGGCGCTGCCATGCTGCAATTGTTTCCAGGCGCTGGTGAAGAATCCCCGCCCCAGCCAGAATACGACGGGAGTGGACAACGCCCACATGATGGGATTGGCATGGGGCATATCCATGAAGAACATGCCTATGATGACAACGGGCATAGACAAGATGATGGCCCAGGTTGTGCGGAATTTCAATACGCTGAATTTCTTGTTGTGGGCCTCTTCCGCCTCTTCGAGCGTGTTGTCGTCCTGGTTTATCAACAAGTCATATCCGGCCGCCTGCACAGCCTGCTGCAAAGCCTCGGAAGAACAGCTCGTAGGGTCATATTCCACGGTTGCCGTTGCCGAAGCGTAGTTTACGACCGCTTTCTTGACACCTGACTGATGGTTCAGCGTCTTTTCTACCCGTGCGGAGCATGAGGCGCAACTCATTCCCAATACGGGAAATGTCTCTTGAACTATATTCTTTTCTGCCATAACAATTTTGTATAAGTCATTACTCTTGCTATGAGTGACTTGGTTCCAAATGCAAATACCGTCAGTCTCATTCCGAGATACCGTTGGTTTCACTACTTGAAACCGTCGGTTTCTCGCATTGAAACCGATGGTGCCAAAAGTTGAAACTTGTTTGGCACCGTATACTGGCTACCTGACGCCTTGTTCTGGAGGGTGGAATCCATATTTTATATCAGTCATAGCGATACAAAGATAATGCTTTTTCCCTTGAAATTGTTCATAGCCTACCCCTCACGCCAAGCAGGTTCCTTCTTGCTGGGAAATGCCCGTCGGATGACTTCCCGGCTCAAGCCTGTCTGCACCACTCCCCGCATCAGCAGGTAAGTGAGGAAAGCAAGCCATAGGGCATGGTTTGCCAGGACGGGATGCAGCCCATAATATAAGATAAAAAAGCTGACGGCTGCCGCTGCCATGGAGAGGAGCATTCCTCGCGTGGCGGTGGCGCCGATAAAGATGCCGTCCCAGATGAAGGCGGCTATCCCGACGGCGGGCACGGCAAGCGCCCAATAAAAATAGGTGTCGGCAACAGCTATCACTTCTTTGTCATCCGTCAATAGTCCGAGGAAGGCATTGCCTCCCAGCGCATAAACCAATGTAAAGAGAACCGCTATCACCGCTCCCCATCCGAAGAGGTGCCGGACGGTGTCTGTAAAGGCTTCCCGGTTGCGTGCGCCTATGTATCTGCCGCTTAAGGCTTCGCCAGCGTAGGCAAAGCCGTCCATTACATACGAGAATAAGGTGAAGAGCTGCATCAGCAGCGTGTTGACCGCCAGAATAATCTCTCCCTGCGAAGCTCCCGCCGAAGTGAAGAACAACGTGACTGCCACCAGGCAAAGGGTACGCAGAAAAATGTCCCTATTCACTTGGAAGAACCGGAACATCGCCCCTTTCTCCCAGATACCTGCCCCTTCTCCCCCTTTAATTTTTAATTTATAATTTTTAATTTCCCAGAATCTTTTCAGCCTGCCGTAGTTGTGCATCCAAAGGACAATGCCCATCAGGAAGCCAGCATACTGGGCAATCAACGTCCCCAAAGCTACTCCTTCTACTTTCATCCCACACAGATAAACCAGTCCGAGGCTGGCAATGATATTGACCACATTCTGTGTGATGGCTATATACATGGGGATACGCGAATTCTGCATACCGATGAACCATCCCGTCAGTCCGTATAGCCCCAGCATGGCAGGGGCACCCCAGATGCAGATATGGAAATAAAGCGTTGCCATCTCTCTGACTTCGTCCGTGGGATGGATGAGAAGAAAGGCTCCCTGCTTGATAGGCGTTTGCAGCAGGATGAGGCAGAATGCGACTGCCACGCCTATGCCCACAGAACGCAACAGCAGGCAGACTACCTCCGGCAAATTCCGCTTGCCGAATGCTTGCGAGGTCATTCCGCTGGTACCCATCCTCAGAAAACCGAATATCCAGTAGATAATGTTGAACAGCATGCCACCTACGGCAATGGCGCCTATGTAGGCGGGCGAACCCAGATGGCCGACGATGGCTACATCAATCAGGCCGAGCAGCGGCACGGTGATGTTCGATACGATGGAAGGTAAGGCTATTTGCAGTATTTGTCTGTCTCTGGGCTTCATTTATATTATTTAATTCATTAAGGTCGGCAAAGTTAACTATTTTTCTACTTTCAACTATTGATGGTTACCGTAAAAATGCGTAGTTTTGTAGGTAGATTTCTATGAGACTGATTGGGCTGTTAAACTATATATATACACTAAAAATGAAAACCTTAACGTTGCTTTTCTCCTTGTTCTTGATGTGTCCGCTGTCTGTCTGGGGACAGTCGGCAGATGAGTTGCTTTCGAAAGTGTCCGATGCACTTTCCGAGGGTAAAGATGACTATGCGGTGAGTTTGTTTCGCCAGGCGGCAAATGCCGGTGAGGATAGGACGGAAATGTTCTACTGGACCAATGTGGACAAGAGCAGTGAGGTGGCTCCTCGTCTTGCGGATGTGCTGGCTGTGCACTACAAGGAAATGCGGAATTACGATAAAGCCTACCTCTTCTATAAGGAGTTCTTGCAGCGTCATCCCGAAGACGTACCTGCACTTGTCTCTTGTGCTGAAATGGAGATGATGCGGGGAAAGGAGAAAGATGCCTTAAAAACCTATGAAAAGGTATTGATGCTGGATGCCGACAATCTCCAAGCCAATATCTTCTTGGGGAATTATTATTATCTCCAAGCCGAGAAGGATAAGAAGAAGCTCGAAGAAGACTATAAAAAGATAACTTCCCCCACAAGGATGCAGTATGCACGCTATCGCAACGGATTGTCAGACGTGTTCACCAATAGCTACGGCAAGGCTAAGGCATACCTGCAACGCGTGCTTCAGGTATTCCCCTCCATGGAAGCAGGCAATACGCTGGAAAAGATAAAGAAGATGGAGCTGGAGCTGAAATAGCTGTCCGCATTCCGACTAATAGGAAGGGGCTGTTTGTCTCTTATTTCTCTCCGGTCTCTTTTAATCTCTTCAGATATTCCGAAGGTATGTAGCCGAATTCTTCCTTGAAGCATTGCCGGAAGTAGAACAGATTGTTTATACCTACCTTGAATGCTATTTCCGAAATGTTGTATTTGCCTTCCAGCAGGTATTGCTCGGCGTGTTTCATCCTTATCTTGCGGACATATTCGTTGGTGGAAAGTCCGGTAAGCGCTTTCATCTTGCGGTAGAGGGTGGAATTGCTCATGCACATTTTATCCGAAAGATAGCTGATGTCTATTTTGTCTGAAGAAAGCCGTTCCTCTATCAGCTGGTTTATCTTGTGGATAAACTCGTTGTCCAGCTTGTTGAGCGATTCTGTAATGACAGCCGCTTTATTGCTTATGGCGGCATTGGCGCTGAAATGGTTTGCCAGGTTGCGCCGCGACTGGAGCAGGTTTTCTATACGGCTATGCAGCAGGCTGGCGCTGAACGGTTTGGTGAGGTAGGAGTCGGCACCTACCTGGTAGCCTTCCTCTTTGTCGCGCAGCGAGTCTTTGGCTGTCAGCAGTATAATGGGTATGTGGCTGGTGCGCACGTCTTTTTTCAGCTCACGGCACATCTCGTTTCCGTCCATTACCGGCATCATAATGTCACTGACGATGATGTCAGGTATTTCTTTCAGGGCGCTTTCCTTGCCCAGCTTTCCGTTGGCGGCAGTCTTTACTTCAAAGTGGTCGGAGAAGGATTCGGCTATATAGTCGCAGATGTCCGGATTGTCTTCCACTACCAGCAATATGGGTTTGTCGCTGGATGAAACTTGATTTACTTGTGCCTCTTCTATATGCTGGACGTTGCTTTCCTTTTCCTGCGAATCGGCATGCAGTGCCTGCGGGTAACTGTTGTCGGTAAGCAGGCTGACGTAGAAGGTACTACCTTGATTGGGAGCACTCTCTACGCGGATTTCCCCTT
>ENA-OPAK01000860-OPAK01000860.1-human-gut-metagenome-genome-assembly--contig:-NODE-860-length-10112-cov-3.970568_pt1 | contig 10112 bp, 10 predicted proteins | sample MGYA00241055_ERZ501426 | MGnify/ENA primary metagenome ERZ501426 (study PRJEB25962, sample SAMEA2042626) | human gut metagenome | biome: human gut; feature: human-associated habitat; material: faeces... | reverse complement strand
GTTAGCTGTTTTCTTGAAACGCTTAGCTGCTGCTCTTTTTGTCTTTAATTTAGCCATTTTACTTACTTCCTCCTTGAATTATATGTCTATAATAATTTAACGCTTTTGTGTTAAAAACATTATCATGCTTCTTCCTTCAAACTTAGCAGGCTTATCGATAACTGCTATCTCTGCAAGCTTCTCAGCAAAGTTGTCAAGAATAACCTTTGACTGCTCTACATGCGCAAGCTCTCTTCCCCTGAATCGCAGTGTAACCTTAACCTTAGCGCCATGCTCAAGGAACTTTCTTGCCTGATTGATCTTGGTATTAAGGTCATTCGCATCGATGTTCGGTGAAAGTCTGACTTCCTTGACTTCCATGGTCTTCTGCTTCTTCTTGGCCTCTTTCTCTTTTCTGGCCTACTCATAACGATACTTACCATAGTCAACTATCTTGCACACCGGTGGCTGTGCCTTAGGTGCTATCTTCACAAGATCAAGTCCTGCATCCTGAGCCATCTTGTATGCATCCCTGGATGACATTATTCCAACAAGCTGACCATCTTCTCCGATGAGTCGTACCTCTCTGTCTCTAATCTGTTCGTTGATCATTAAATCGCTAATGACTCTCTACCTCCACACTTTTAAAATTCAATTCTCTGACATAAGAAAAGTGGATAGAACCATCTATCCACTTTCTTAATACAAAGCATATTCAAACTCAGGGAAACCCTGTAAATCTTCTAAGCTAAATATTAACCCGAGTCATGTCAGACCATGCTGAGGTGAGAGTGGATACTCTGCTTCTATGTTCACTGTTTCACACAGCAATGGTAGAATACCACATCGCCAGCCGTGTGTCAACTGTTATTTTTCTTTTGTCGATATGCCTCTGTGCTGCCTTTATATCACTCATTATCGCCGTGGGATTCAACCGGGATGAACACCCTGTCATTGTCCTCTTCCTTCACCGGCTTCTGACTCTCCTGCGCAAGCTTCACAAAATACATCTGTGAATCAAGCTTTGCCTTGCCCCTGAGATCCTGCTTCGCATATGAGCCGTCAGGCTGCATGATGTGAGCCTTGAGTGTATCCTCAAGCTGTATCTTAAGGATATTCTTTATCTTCTTCTTAAGCTCCGGATCCTCTACAGGGAACGTTATCTCAACTCGCTTGTCCAGATTTCTAGGCATCCAGTCCGCACTTCCCATGTATATATCCTCAAATCCATCATTGTAGAAATAGAATATTCTCGAGTGCTCAAGATAATTTCCAACTATGGATCTTACTGATATATTATCTGAAAGTCCCGGAACTCCTGCCTTGATACAACATATTCCCCTGACGATGAGTTCGATCTTTACGCCTGCCTTTGAGGCATCGTAGAGCGCATTCATTATCACCGGATCACAGAGACTGTTCATCTTGGCAACTATCCTTGCCTTTTTGCCCTGTCTCGCATTCTCTGCCTCACGGCCTATCAGCATGAGGAATTTGTCCTTCAGCCAGATCGGGGCAACTGCAAGCTTGTTCCACTTCTTCGGCTCTGAATATCCTGACAGCATGTTGAACACCGCCGTCGCGTCCTCTCCTATGGCATCGCTGCAGGTGAGAAGTCCCATGTCAGTGTAAAGCTTTGCGGTCTGATCATTGTAATTTCCTGTTCCCAGATGCACATATCTTCTGATTCCGTCCTCCTCGCGTCTGACAACCAGTGCGATCTTGGAATGTGTCTTAAGACCCACAAGGCCATAGATAACATGACAGCCCGCTTTTTCCAGCTTTCTCGCCCAAACGATGTTGTTTTCCTCATCGAAACGCGCCTTTAATTCTACCAGAACGGAAACCTGCTTACCGTTCTCCGCCGCCTGTGCCAGTGCCGCTATGATCGGAGAATTGCCGCTGACACGATACAAGGTCTGTTTGATAGCCAGTACTTCCGGATCTCTCGCCGCCTGACGGATGAAATCCACCACCGGCGTAAAGCTCTGGAACGGATGATGTAAGAGGATATCTCCCTTACGGATCTCCTCGAAAATATTGCAGCCTGCGGGAAGCTCCGGTGACTGCTGGGGCTCATACTTGGGAGTCTTTAAATGGTCAAAGCCCTCCAGCCCGTAGATCTTCATCAATACAGTCAGATCCAACGGTCCGTCGATTTCATAAATATTCTCGGGCTCGATGTTCAGTTCCTTCTTAATGATCTTCAGCAGCCGCTTATCCATGCCACTTTCCACTTCCAGGCGGATGGCTTCGCCCCACTGACGCTTCTTTAACTGCTTTTCGATCTCCTTTAACAGGTCTGCCGCCTCATCCTCATCAATGCTCAGATCCGCATTTCGCATGATACGGAAAGGATGGGCACAGACAATATCATAATTCAGGAACAGCTTATCCATGTTCCGCTCAATGATCTCTTCTAATAGAATGATCTTGCAGGCCTTGCCCTTAGACGGGATCCGTACCACACGGCTCAGGACACTGGGCACCTGCACGGTGGCGAATTCCAGTTCCTCGTCACTGTTTTTCTTCCGCACCATGGCTCCGATGTTCAGAGATTTGTTGCGAATCAGAGGGAACGGTCTGGAAGAGTCCACGGCCATGGGGGTCAGCACAGGATACACATTTTCCTGAAAATACTGATCCACATACGTTGCTTCCTCCGCCGTCAGCTGCTCATGCTCTCTGACAATATGCAGCCCGTTTTTCTCCAGAAGCGGGAGCAGAGAACGGTTATAGGTGGAATATTGCAGATCCACCAGTTCATGGATCGCCACATGTAGCGCTTTTAGCTGCTCCGTGGGAGTCATGCCCGCAATGTCTTTTTTGGTATAACCCGCATTTTCCATATCCTTTAAAGATGCCACGCGGATCATGAAAAATTCATCCAGGTTCGATGCTGTGATGCTTAAAAATTTCAACCGTTCGAACAGTGGGATGCTCTTGTCTCTGGCCTCGTTCAACACTCTATAGTCGAACAGTACCCAGCTCAGTTCCCGGTTGGTATAATATTTCGGATCTTTAAAATCGATTTCCATTTTGCCCTGCTGCCTCCCTTAAAATTTCTTTTTCTGCCGGATCACCGGGGTAATGCTGTATACTTCCTTGAAAAATTCCGTGCTGGTCTGGAAGAATCCCTTTTCCAGCGTAATATCTTCCTGGGTGTCCACTTTCAGAATCAGTTCATTCTCCTGTAAAACGGCCTTGACACCTTTCATTTTCTGTTTGTGGCTGCGGTCAAGGCTGTTGGCCAGACGTAAGATGGCAGTCAGTTTGGCAACCGTTAAGTAGCTCGCCTTATCCAGTCCCATAGGGCGCTCCTGTGCCTGCCCATAATAGACGAAATCGCTGTGGTTAAACCTTACCACGTTGGCCACGATCTCCCGCTCCATATGGGACAATCCGATCATTTCCGTTGCCATGATGATGTCATAGGAAGCCTCGCCGACATTGAGCAGGCTGATATATTTTCCACAGTCGTGCAAAATAGCGGCCAGCCGCAGATACAGGCGTTCTCTCTGCCCCATGCCATGCACTTTTTTCATACTGTCAAAAATCGTGGTAGTGATATGTTCCAGGGTATCCGCTCTCTTACTGCTGCCATTGTAGCGCTTGCTGATATTCAGTGCGCAGGCGATAATATCCTCCGCAAAATCATGCTCGCCACGGAACATTTTGTTCTGCTCCGCATACTCATAGGCGATACCGTCGCAGAGTGTTACGCCCGGTGCCCAGACCAGTTCCGCGCCCATGAGTTCTGCAATTCGTCTGGTCAGAATGGCACTGATGTACACCATAGGCACTTTCTCCTCCGCAATATCCATCCGCTTCGCCAGCTCCGTGGTGCCTTTGGTACGAAGGGCTTCCATCAGCTGGGAAAATGCCTTGCGATCCACTACGGCATTGACTTCTCCCCGCTCGTGAGCCTTGCGCACCGCCCAGGGAGACAGGTAATCGTCCACGATGATGATATTTTTGATCTCGCGGTCCTTGAGATACAGCTTCTTGTAATCATCCAGCTGTGCCGTAGCCAGTTCGTCCACCAGACGCTCCATCTGAGTGCTGCCCGCGTTCAGATGATTCAGCAGCTCCTGCAGCCGCAGTACCCCCAGCCGCAGGTTCTGCGTGGAGACCAGTGTATCCTTGTCGAACAGGGAAATCTGGATACTACCCCCGCCGATGTCCAGGATCGCCGTCTTTTCTTCAATGATTCTGCGGAAAGTCTCTCCCTTGGAGGCAATGGACTTGTAATCCAGGAAACGCTGTTCGGAGTTGCTTAAGGTCTCCACCCAGATGCCGGTACGCTGTTCAATCTGATCCTGTAGGATCAGGGTATTTTCCGTCTCCCGGATGGCACTGGTACCGTAGGCTTTGTAAGCTGTCACCTTGTAGGATTCCATGATCTGTGCAAATTCTTTCAAAGTATGACACAGGTCATCTATTTTCTCATTGCTAATCTTCCCGTGGGCATAGGTGTCCGAGCCCAGGTCGATCCGCTGGCGGATACAGTCGATCTCCCGCATGGTATTTTTCCCGGAGAGATCAAATATTTTCATGGTGAGTTCAAAGCTGCCCACATCAATGGCTGCGAAGGTTTTTACACTCATAAGGTTCCTCACTTTCCTAACAGGTAATCAATGAACTGCTGGGCACTTCTTCCGGACAGTCCGCCGTGGGACAGTTCCCATTTGTTGGCTTCCAGTAAAAGTTCCTCTTCCGGCATCTCCACATGATAGCGCTCCGCCAGAGTCTTCACGATATTCTGGAATTCCTTTTTGTTGGGAGCACCGAAATAAATGGTCACGCCGAAACGGTATACCAGCGACAGCTTCTCCTGTACGGTATCGCTGGTGTGCATATCCTCTCTGGTCTCCTCCTTGTCACTGTAGTTCTCGCGGATGAGATGGCGGCGGTTGGAAGTAGCATAGATCAGGACGTTCTCCGGCTTTTTCTCCAGACCACCCTCGATGACAGCCTTTAAGTATTTGTATTCGATCTCGAACTCTTCGAAGCTCAGGTCATCCATATAAATGATAAATTTGTAATTGCGGTTCTTGATCTGGCTGATGACCGTGTTCAGATCCTGGAACTGATGCTTGTAGACCTCGATAATACGCAGGCCCCTGTCATAATATTCATTGGCAATGGCTTTGATGCTGGAAGATTTCCCGGTTCCCGCATCACCGAACAGCAGGCAGTTGTTGGCCTTTTTACCGTTTACAAAAGCCTCGGTATTGTCTACCAGTTTTTTCTTGGGAAGCTCGTAACCTACCAGATCATCCAGTTTCACATGGGCAATGTTCAAAATCGGAACGATATGTACACCCTCCTCGTCATGGGTAATGCGGAAGGACTTGTGCAGGCCGAATTTGCCGACACCATATTCCTTATAGAACTGGGTCAGTGTAGCCTTCATCTCCTCGGCCGTTCCGTCTGCGCAGAACTTTTCCGCCAGTTCACAGATGCGGGCACAAATTCTCTTATTGTACACCTTGCTCTCCTGCATGCTGCTGGCATAATTTTCAATGATGGAAAATTCCGGCACATGAAGCTGCTCCATCATGGGTGCAAAATCAAAGTCATAGAATTCCTTGAAAATGCGGATGTCATGCAGTGCCGCATCGTTGATGGAACCGACGATCTCTCCGCGGATCTCGCAGCCACAGCTGTAGCTGTTCTCGTTATTCACCAGGAGATTGGCCAGATAGCAGTGCCACAGATTCCCGTGGAAACCGTAATTGCCTGCCAGATCGATCAAATCATGAATGCACTCGTAAAACAGTGCCGCCATATCTTCCGTGTTGTAATATTCGTCATCGTAATGGGACATGAGGAACGCCATGTCATACAGCAGTTCTCCGTCCTCGAAATCACGGTATACGATCAGTTCTTTTTCTCTCATATGTCTAACCTTCTTGTTTTATATGTTTTAACTATTCAGAGCCAATGGGCGAAGTAACCACATAAGCAAAAGTAAAGCCCTGAAAGAGCGGTTTTGCGAATGGGTTTCTGAATAGTTACATTATTTCTGTAAAAATTCCTTTTTAAATTCTGTTGCAGCATCACAGATCTGCTTGTTCAGCTCGTCATCCAGAGCCTTGGTGGTCTCTAACTGACGAACGATGTCGCTGTGCTGTTCCTTCATGTAGTCTAAGTACTTCATCTGGAAATCCTTTACCTGACTTACAGGCACATCCAGCATCACTCTGCCGTTGGCTGCACACAGGGTCATAACCTGCTCTGCCATGCTCAAAGGTCTGCACAGAGGCTGCTTCAACAGTTCCATCAGTACATGTCCGTGCTGTAACTGTTCCTTTGTGGCGTTATCCAGATCAGATGCGAACTGGGTGAACACTTCCATCTCACGGAACTGTGCCAGGTCGATACGGATACTTCCGGCTGCTTTCTTCATTGCCTTGGTCTGTGCAGCACCGCCGACACGGGATACGGACAGACCGACATTGACTGCAGGTCTCATGCCGGAGAAAAACAGATCACTCTCCAGGAAGATCTGACCATCGGTAATGGAGATAACGTTGGTCGGAATGTATGCGGATACATCGCCTGCCTGGGTCTCAATGATCGGCAGTGCGGTGATGGAGCCGCCGCCCTTATCTGCACTCAGTCTTGCGGAACGCTCCAGCAGTCTGGAATGCAGATAGAATACATCTCCGGGATATGCCTCACGTCCGGGAGAACGTTCCAGCAGCAGGGACAGTGCACGATAAGCTACCGCATGCTTGGACAGATCATCGTATACGATGAGGACATCCTTGCCCTGATACATAAAGTACTCAGCCAGTGCGGTACCGGAATAAGGTGCGATGTACTGTAGAGGTGCAGGATCGCTGGCGGTTGCGGATACGATAATGGTGTAATCCATGGCATCGTTCTTTTTCAGGGTTCCTACCAGTTTTGCAATGGTGGATGCCTTCTGGCCGATAGCCACATAGATACATACCACATCCTTGCCCTTCTGGTTCAAAATTGCATCGATGGCAATGGAAGTCTTACCGGTCTGACGGTCACCGATGATCAGCTCACGCTGTCCACGACCGATGGGGAACATGGAATCGATAGCCAGAATACCAGTCTCCATAGGCACGCCTACGGACTGTCTGTCCACGATGGAAGGTGCCGGCTGCTCGATGGGACGATAGCCTTCTTCCTTAATAGGACCTGCACCGTCAATGGGTGCTCCCAGAGCATCCACGATTCTGCCTTTGAATCCGTCACCTACAGGAATACCGGCTCTCTTACCGGTACGAACGACTCTGGTGCCTTCGCGGATCTCGGTATCATGACCGAACAGGATACATCCGATCTCATCTCTGCGGACATCCTGTACCATACCTTTGACACCGGAATCAAAGATAACGATCTCGCCGTACTCTGCATGGTCGATACCATTGACGTTGGCGATACCGTCACCTACCCAGCTGACAGAACCGATCTCATTTTCCTGTGCCTGTAAGTTGAAATCCTCGATCTCACCTTTCAGAATGGAAATAATGCCCTGCTCACTGGCGGTCTTTCCTACCTGGGAAAGCTTGTCTGCGAACTGCTTCATACGGCCATTGGTACTCCAGTCATAGACCTCGTTACCGGCACGGATGATGAAACCGCCGCCAAGAGAAGGATCTTCTTTGGTCTCAAAGACCATATCCTCTCTGTTGTATTTCTTCTGGATAAAATTACGGATATTCTGCAGCTGCTCATCGGTGGGCGCTGTCACATAGGACAGGGTTACAACGAACTCTTCCTTTTTCTCGGGAGAGACTTCTCTGTATGCGGTGCAGATATCATCCCACAGATAGACGTCTCCGTTGTCACACAGGACTTTCAGAAAATCTCTGATCTGTAAGGGGAATACTTTTTCTATTACATTGTGCTTGGCAGACAGCGACACAGCAGGGGATTCGAAATCCAGCTTCACCTGCGGTACGGCTTTGAAGATATCGCCTGTCTGACCTACAATGTCTCCGGGGATATTCAGTTCACGCAATCTTTTTGCGTATTCTAAAGCTGTACTAATCAATCTTTTCACCTGTCTTTGCTATAAATTGGTTGTAAAGTTCTCTGTCTGAATCTGCGTTCTGCTTGGCAGCTACCAGTTTTGCAGTCGCTTCCACTACCAGGCCGGCGATCTGTTCCTGTGCCTGCTCGATGCGCTTCTGCTCTTCCAGTGTGGCATTCTTACTGGCATTGTCCATGATCTTTTTCGCTTCTGTCTGGGCATCTGCCACGATGCGGTCATATTCGTTGCTGGCCTTGCCTCTTGCCTCGTTCAGAATGCTTTCTTTTTCTGCCTGAACACCGCTTAAGGATGCCTCGTACTGGCCTTTCAGTTCATTGGCACTGTCCTGTGCAGCTTTTGCATCTGCATATTGCTTATCGATCTCTGCCTGTCTTGCATCCAGGATCTTGTGGATGGGCTTGATCAGGAAGATCTTCACAATGGCAAAGATGATCAACAGATTCAGGATGGTCCATACAATATTAATATCTAATCTCAGCATGTGCTTTCATCCTTTCTTACGTTTCGCTTTCTAATTTCCTTATAACTATCCGAAACTTCCATTCGCAAAACGCTCTTTCAGAGCTTTCTTTTTGCTCATGAAGTTTTAGTCATCGTAAATCGTCACAAAACAGCTTACAAATGCAGGCATTTGACGCTTGTCTGTGACGTTTCCGGCTTCGGATAGTTATGCCATGAACAGAATGATCAGGATACCGATAACGAATCCGTAAATAGCGGTTGCCTCTGCCAGCGCACCACCTAACAGTAAGATCTTGGTGATCTTGCTCTCTGCTTCCGGCTGTCTTGCGACTGCCTCTGCTGCTTTACTTGTTGCGATACCGATACCGATACCTGCTCCGATACATGCCAGTGCTGCAATACCTGCTCCAATAGCTATCATAATTCTTTTCCTCCGTTTTTGTGTGAATTAGTGTTTCATAACTATTCATAATCGCATTCGCAAAATAGCTCTGAATAGTTATCCAGTTACTCAATGGCTTCCTTAATGTACATGGATGTCAGGAATACAAATACATATGCCTGAATCAATCCATCAAAAATATCAAAGTAAAAGCTGAAGGGTACCGGCAATGCTACCGGAACCAGAAGCTTCAACAGCTCCATGATAACGAATGCTCCCAAAACGTTACCAAACAATCGCATACACAGGGACAGGGGCTTGATGAACACCTCCAGGATATTGATAGGTGTTACGATCGCGATGGGTTCGGTAAAGCTCTTGATCCATCCGCCCACACCTTTTTTGCGAATACCTGCGGCTTCCACCAGAACGATACTCATCAGGGCCAGTGCCGCCGTTACGTTCAGATCCTTGGTAGGGGGCTTCATACCGAACAATCCAATGATATTGGATATGCCCAGATACAACAGTACGCTAACCAGATACGGTACATACCGTTTGCCTTCTTCTCCGATCATTCCCGTAACAATGCCTTCCAGCTTTGTCACGATCGTCTCTGTCACCAGCTGTCGTCTGCTGACATTGTGTACTTTGAGGTTGCTTGTAAGGATAATCGACAAGATCAGAATGACTGCCATGACCACCCAGGTGATAACGACCGATTCCGCAATGTCCAGCTGTACTCCACCGATCAGGGGTAGACCTGCCGGAAGCTTAATAGAAAAAGCCGTGTCACAATTCAGTTCCTTGAGCAGTTCTGATGCCAATTCCTCCATAATACCACTTCCTTTCCGTGAACATCCTTGAAAGAGCTTTCACTCCCTCACGGTCGTTGCTATTTTACTCCTATTTATTGAAAAGCGTAAGATACATTTTTGCTAATTTGTTCCATGCAAAAATGAAAAGTTATGGCATATATTAACTATAAAAAATGAGGTATCAGAAAATCATATGACAAAATTAGTCATTTTGGGACGCAAATCCCAGACGGGCAATTATGAGACGTTTTTTTCGAAACTTCCCGCCAGAACCGTAACCACACTGGTCCCCGGGGAAGTCACCTCCTGTGATGCCCTGATTCTGCCGGGCGGCGGAGATATCACTCCGGCTTTCTTCGGAGAAAAAAACAAAGGTTCCCGTACTGTTGACACCGAACTGGACATCCTGCAATTTCAGGCCCTTGACACAGCC
>ENA-OPAK01000846-OPAK01000846.1-human-gut-metagenome-genome-assembly--contig:-NODE-846-length-10257-cov-1.979710_pt1 | contig 10257 bp, 10 predicted proteins | sample MGYA00241055_ERZ501426 | MGnify/ENA primary metagenome ERZ501426 (study PRJEB25962, sample SAMEA2042626) | human gut metagenome | biome: human gut; feature: human-associated habitat; material: faeces... | reverse complement strand
TGAAATGGTACTTGTGAATATGTTCAAAAATCCCGGAGAAATCGCATATCTTGCAAATTCAATGGTGCGTAAAAATGTCAAGAACAACCGCCTTGTCACAATAAGACATTGCAAAAACGTCAAATTTATATTTGACAAGCCGACACCGTTTACGCTTGACGGCGAATACGGCGGAGCTTTTACCGAAATAGACGCTTCGTGTATACATAACGCAGTACGCATAATGCTGCACAAAAGCGACTGGGTCGAGCTGCCGAATGACTCCTCCGCTGTAAAATCGGAGGACGAAAAAGAGCCTGTTGAGGCAAAATAACATAATATTAAATTGGAAACGGCATAAAATCAGTCGCGTTTCATCAACTGAAAAGGGTTGTAAAAACAAGTGTTTTTACAACCCTTTATTATTTGTCCGAGGCTTCAAGTGAAGCAATCAGCTCATTTCGAGAGCCGCCTCGCGGTCATGCTCGATTGCCTTGCGGCGCGCCTCTTCAAGCATCATATTTTTAACCTTCATAAGGCGTATTGTAGAGCTTCGCTCATTTTCGTCGAGCTTCATAGAAATGTATTTTATGGTTTCCTCATACTGGGGTATCATAACGTGTTCAAGCGCATTTACTCGGCGTCTTGTCTTTTCAATTTCTGCGGACATAAGCTGGCACGACTTTTCGACCTCGGCAAGACGCAGCATATACGGCATTATATCCGCCAGCGATTTTACCGCCGCATCAAGGTCGGACGATGTAAACGCAAAGCCGTATGAATATATATCGTTTTCATCGGCGGTTTTAAGCTTGGTATCAAAAACAGGAAGCATTACGCTCATCACATTTTTTTCGCTGACGTCAAGGCTCATCTTCTGAGACGGCATCATAAGAGCAACATCAAGAGATGAATCGCTCATAACCGAGCGCGCCAAAGCCATATGCCTGTTTGACTCCTCTATGCCCTCCTCCACCTTGCGGCGCAATTCCTTGTTTTCTCTTACAAGGTCGAGGAAACGGCGCATCAGCTCATCCTGCTTGTCTTTTAAAAGCTTATGTCCGCGCCTTGCGGTCGTAAGCTTTCTCTTCAGATTAGTGAGCTCCATTCTTGTCGGATTCACATTAAGTCTTGCCAAAAACGGTTCCTCCTTTCGAGAAGTTAATGCACCGGGTTATTTTTTGTCGTAATACTCGTCAAGCAGCTCGTCGCTGATACGTTTAAGCTCGCTTCTCGGAAGAATTCTGAGCAGCTTCCAGCCTATATCGAGCGTTTCTTCTATGGAGCGGTTTGTATTGTAGCCCTGAGACACATATTCCTTTTCAAACTCATCGGCAAATTTTGCGTAGAGCTTATCTATATCGGTGAGTGCAGCCTCGCCGAGAACCACCATAAGCTCCTTTGCGTCTTTACCTCTTGCATATGCGGAGAAGAGCTGGTTCATGGTGTTTGAGTGGTCTTTTCTCGTTTTGCCCTCGCCTATGCCCTTATCCTTAAGTCTCGAAAGCGACGGTAAAACATCGATAGGCGGCGTAATTCCGCGGCGGTAAAGGTCACGGCTCAAAATAATCTGACCCTCTGTGATATATCCCGTAAGGTCGGGAATCGGGTGGGTCTTGTCGTCCTCGGGCATGGTAAGAATGGGTATCATGGTGATACTTCCGTTTTTACCGCGCTGACGACCGGCTCTCTCGTAAATGGACGCGAGGTCGGTGTACATATATCCGGGATAACCGCGTCGGCTCGGAACCTCTTTTCTTGCTGCCGAAACCTCGCGGAGCGCGTCCGCATAGTTAGTTATATCGGTTAAAATTACAAGCACGTGCATACCCTTGTCAAATGCGAGGTATTCCGCGGCTGTAAGTGCCATTTTGGGCGTAGCTATACGCTCAATTGCAGGGTCGTTCGCAAGATTCGAGAACATAACCGTTCTGTCTATGGCACCCGTTTCCTTAAACGACTGAATAAAGAAGTCGGACTCCTCAAAGGTAATACCCATAGCGGCAAAGACAACGGCGAATTTTTCATCGGCCGAGCGTACCTTTGCCTGCCTTGCTATCTGAGCGGCAAGCTGTGCATGCGGAAGACCCGAGGCCGAGAAGATGGGAAGCTTTTGACCTCTTACAAAGGTGTTAAGTCCGTCTATCGCGGAAACGCCCGTCTGTATAAATTCCTGAGGATAAGCTCTCGCCGCCGGATTCATAGGCATACCGTTTACATTCATTCTTTTTTCGGGGATTATTTCGGGGCCGCCGTCTATGGGCCTGCCGAGTCCGTCAAATACTCTGCCGAGCATATCCTCGGAAACTCCAAGCTCCATCATTCTGCCGAGGAAGCGCACCTTGCTGTTTGAAAGGTTTATGCCGGTGGACGCCTCAAACAGCTGAACGAGAGCATCTGTTCCGTTGACCTCAAGCACACGGCACCTTCTTGTCTCGCCGCTTTCAAGCTCGATTTCGCCGAGCTCGTCATATTTGACTCCCTCAACCTCTTTTACGAGCATAAGAGGTCCTGCTCCCTCCTGAACGGTTCTGTATTCCTTAGGCATCAGTCATCCTCCCCTTCTTTTTCTGCCTCGGCGAGTTCCGAGGAAAGTCTTTTGTCTATCTCGGCAAATTCTTTGTCGATGTCTTCTTCTTTAACGTATTTAAATCTGCCTATCGCCTCTCTTACGGGCAACGCGGCGATTTTTTCTATGTCCGCGCCCTTATTCAATGCGTCGAGCGAGCGGTCATAATACATAAGCATAAGCTTCATCATAAAGCACTGCTTTTTAAGACTTGTGTAGGTGTCGATTTCGTGGAATGCGAGCTGATGCAGGAAGTCCTCGCGAATACTCCTCGCCGCCTCCATTTTAAGTCTGTCGGAGGGTGACAGGGCGTCCATACCGACAAGCTTTACTATTTCGTCAAGCGACGCTTCGTCGGAGAGAATACCCATTATACGGGTACGCATATTCGTCCAATCCTTGTCGACATTTTCGTTGAACCATTTTCCGAGGCTGTCGGCATAGAGCGAATAAGACGTAAGCCAGTTGATAGCCGGGAAGTGACGCTTATATGCGAGCGCGGAATCAAGACCCCAGAATACCTTTACTATTCTCAGAGTTGCCTGAGATACCGGCTCCGAAATGTCGCCGCCGGGAGGCGATACGGCGCCTATTACCGAAAGCGAGCCCTCTTTGTCGTCCGAGCCCAGAGTGACTATACGTCCGGCGCGCTCATAGAACTGAGCGAGTCGCGAACCGAGGTATGCGGGGTAGCCCTCTTCGCCGGGCATTTCTTCAAGTCTGCCCGACATTTCACGCAGAGCCTCTGCCCAACGTGAGGTGGAGTCCGCCATAAGCGCCACGGAATAGCCCATATCGCGGTAATATTCGGCAATTGTAATGCCTGTATAAATAGAAGCTTCACGAGCCGCAACGGGCATATCCGAAGTGTTCGCTATAAGAACCGTGCGTTCCATAAGCGATTTGCCTGTGTGCGGATCTATAAGCTCGGGGAATTCGTTTAAAACGTCGGTCATCTCATTGCCGCGTTCACCGCAGCCTATATAGACAACTATATCAGCCTCTGCCCATTTTGCGAGCTGATGCTGAGTTACGGTTTTACCGCTTCCGAAAGGACCGGGTATTGCGGCAACGCCGCCCTTTGCTATCGGGAAAAGCGCGTCTATAACACGCTGACCCGTGATAAGCGGAACGTCGGGAGACAACTTTTTCTTGTACGGTCTGCCGCGCCTTACGGGCCACTTCTGCATAAGCTTTACGGGAACAACGGTGCCGTCGTCCTTTTCTATTTCGCCTATCGTATCTTCAACCGTGTAGTCGCCCTCCGAAAGGCTCTTCACCTTGCCGGAAACGCCTATCGGCACCATTATTTTGTGGCGGACAATATCGGTCTCCTGAACAAAGCCGAGCTCATCGCCCGATGTCACGTATGCGCCGATTTCGGCGGTGACGTTAAAATGCCACTTTTTCTCTCGCGAGAGTGACGGCACCTCTACGCCTCTGGGCAAGTTGTTGCCAACCTTTTTCATTATTTCGACAAGCGGTCTTTGAATACCGTCGAATATTCCTTCGATAAGTCCCGGGCCGAGCTCAACGCTCAACGGTTCTTCCGTGGATTCAACAGGCTCTCCCGTGCCGAGACCTGAGGTGTCTTCATATACCTGAATTGACGCCTTATCGCCGTGCATCTCGATTATCTCGCCGATAAGCCTTTTATCGCTTACCCTGACAACGTCGAACATATTTGCGTCACGCATATGCTCGGCAACTACGAGAGGTCCGGCTACTTTGAGTATTGTTCCTTTGCTCATATCTGTTCCACCCTTCAAAGGTTTGGTTGATTTTACGAGTTTAGCGGCTGCGGCTGCGCCGCATACCGTTTTTTAATTATTATGGATTTATTTTAAGTGCGGATATGCGTTGTACGATGTATATTTCACACCTAAATTCAGTCAAAAACCATTTGTATTATTATGATACCGTATTAATTAAGGACTTGATGTGCGTTGCCATGGAATTTTCTTTTGCCCCGAAGCGTACTGCGGTACACGAGCGTGTGAAAAATTTTCTCAGATGCGTGCTAAAACCCTTAATTAACGATGTCGGAACCGACGGCTCGCTCTACATATCCGCTTACCTCTCTCATTCCGAGTCCCGTATTGCCGGCGACTCCGGGAATGGGGATTATGGCCGGGAGAGGGCTGTCTTTGAAGCGCTCGATTTCCGGAGAAATGAGCTCTGCGAGAGCCTCGGTTATAAAGATAACGGCGTAGCCCTCCTCGGCAAGCTTTTTGAGCTTGTGCGAAGCGCTCTGCGGATCGTCCTCGGGAAATACGGAAAGCCCGAGCGACGCAAAGCCGTAAATACTGTCGCGGTCGCCCATTGCGGCTATTTTATACATACAGTTCACGCATCCTTTCACGGACTGTTTCTTCACTCGTGCCGTTGAATTTCGCCGACAAAATTATACGCACACACCCTATTTCGGTCATTCGCGCAAAGATGTATGCGGCAATCGGACCGAGCCCGAAGGCTGTATATTTTGCTTTTTTCATATTCTCCATAACAGCATCGTCACAATATTTTTCAAAGGAAGACGGGCTGTTTTTAAGAGCCTCGGCAAAAGACTCAAGTCCGAGCGACGAAACGAAGTCATAAAGAGCGTCAGCTCCCTGCAAGGAAGCGTCAATCAAATCCGCCTTTTTTATTTCGGGTATGTCGGGAAGCGCTTCTTCAAGAAATCCGCGTTTTTTATTTGTGAGAATGGCGCGATAAGCGGTTTTTAACACCGCCGATTTTATAAATATGTCGCCGTATGCGGCAACAATATCATTATCGGCACTTTTCGCAAATCCAGACATAGCCTCAAGGCAGGCTCTGTCTGCGGCTATATCGCAGAGCTGACCGTTTTCGGTTTTGGTTATAACCTCAAGGCATTTTTTTGCGGCATCGGAAATAAAATCCGGAAGGGAGTCAAAATCACGCTCTTTGACCGCTTTTAAAAGCAACTCCTTCGGTATTACAGACGGTGAAACGAGGTATTTTTCCGCGTCATCTCCCGTTTTTTCGCTCTTGAGAACCGCTTTTAAATTCTGAAAATCGTTTTTTACAATGAATATATCGAGAGCCTCGGCACTCGGTGCGACCGACTTTATCAGCGACCACGTTTTTTCGGTTTCGCCGTCAAGCATAGCGGAATAATCGCTGCCGAAGGACGTGTCGTAGCCCTTGCCGTCTAAAAGCGTGAGCGCCGTCTTGTAATCGGGAGCGTCTATAAGCGCGTCAATATCGGCACGCGAGAGAAGCGACAGCTCGTTAGCTCTTATATTTGCTACCGCATAAAGATAGTTTTTATCCATTTAAACGCTTCCCTCCTTTATATCAGTTAAAAAGTAATTTGTTAAGCTCGTCAAAAAGCTCGTCGCGCTTTTCCGAAACAAGCGACGAAAAGGTGCAGTTTACGTCAATGTCGCCGTAAACAAGCATAAATCCGCTGTCTATGTCGCACGGCTCTCCGAGAGAGACGCTGCCCTTACCGGAAAGAGCGGAATTTACGCTGCTTATGAAATTCTGCGGCAGCTTTGCGGTGTCATCTTTCGAGAAACGCATAACGCCGTCTCCCGAGATTGCATTTTTAACGGCAAGCTCCTTCAGCATTTCAAAATACTCTCTTTTCGGGAGAGCCTTTAAGACATCTACCGCCCTGCCGAGCATATCCTCTATGGCCTCGATTTTACCCTCGAGAACCGTCTGCTTCTTTTTTAGCTCGGCGGAGCTTTTGGCTGAAGCCAAAACGGAGGCAACCTCTGCGGCAGTCCTCTCTTCGCTCTGAGCTTTCATCTCGGAGGCCTTTTTTTCGGCGGCAAGGGATATCTCCTCAGCCTTTTTGTTTGCTTCATCGGAAATTTCTTTTATACGCTGTGACGAGTCCGAGCCTATTTCTGAAATAATTTTATCTAATCCCGTCATAAAGCTTCACCCTTAACCGATGTTGAGGTTCAAAATCATAAGAATCGAAATAAGAAGAGCGAGAACGGCATATGTCTCAACCATTGCGGCAAGAACCATTGCCTTACTCTGTCCCTCGGGCTTCTTTGCACCTACCGAAACACCCGAAGCCGCAACTCTTGCCTGAGCAATTGCCGAGAAAAAACCGACTATTGCCATAGGCAGGCACGCGCCGAGAAGCATAAGTCCCTGTGAAACCGTAAGCTCGGCGGGAGAACCCGAGAGAAGCTTTGTTTTAACAAGAACCATTATTGCGGTAATGAAGCCGTAAAGGCCCTGTGTACCGGGAAGAATCTGAAGAATAAGCACCTTAGTGAATTTTGACAAATCCTCCGTGAGAAGACCTGCGGCGGCCTCACCTACAAGGCCTACGCCCTTTGCCGAACCGAGTCCGCTGAGAAGTGCCGCTAACGCCGCTCCGACGATAGCCAATACCAAACCCATATTATCCATTACTGATTTCCTCCTTGAATTTGAAAGTTTTGGAATTTGCTTTAAGAGGGGTAAATTTCTTTCCGCCGCCGTTATAGAATTTCGAGAAAAATTCCACGTACTGCAAGCGGTTTGTATGAACATAAGCGCCTATGACGTTTATTCCGAAGTTTACCGTGTGTCCGAAAACGAACACCACCGCGAGAACTATTGCCTTCGCGACCTTATTGGTCGGCAAAGCACCCATCATATTGACTACGCTGCCGATTATGCCGGTAACAAGTCCGAGTGCCAAAAGCCTTGCGTATGAAAGAATATCGCTGAGATAGCCCGAAATCGTGTTGTACACGGCGTAAAGTCCGGAGCCGATTTTGCCGAAGAACGACTTTGACTCCCTTCCTGCCGTGAGGACTATTATGATTACGCCGGCTATTGCGCAATATTTGCCGACCGTTTTTATATCCGACGGAACGTCTATAATCATACCGGCGCAAAGCGGAAGCGCACCGCCGACAGCAAGGTAAACGGACAGCGTATCGCATACCGCCCAAAACCTTTGCCCGTCGCGCCACTCCATATAGCCCTTGATGCCGACGCCCACAAAAAGATGAACGACGCCGAACAAAAAGCACCACAGCATGGTGGTCATCAGCTGCTCCTGCGGGTCAAGCCACGCATACAACCGTATTTTCGGCAGTCCGATGAAATCGTACCTTACGATATTGATTATGTCTCCGAAAAAGCTTCCGAACATAATTCCCCAAAACATTGTGGAAATACCGCAGTACATATACATCATAACCGTTTTTCGCTTTTGCCCCTCAGGCTTGCATTTAAGCAAAATAAACAGCGTTGCCAAAAACATTATGAGACCGTAGCCCGCGTCCGAAAACATCATACCGAAGAAGCAGTAATAGAAAAATGCCATAATCGCATTCGGGTCTATATCGTGCTTGCCCGGAAGAGCGTACATTTCGGTTATCTCTTCAACCGGTGCGGCAAAATCATTATTTTTAAGAAGCACCGGTTCGTTTTCGTCGTCCTCGGGAACATCGCTTATCGTTACGGCAACGGTAAACCTCTCTTCAAGGCCCTTGACCGTTTTTTCACAGTACCGCTCCGGAATGTAGCCCTCAAAATAGAAGACGTTGCGGCTGAGAGACATCTTTTTAAATGCCTCGTATTTGTCTTTCCTTATCGTGAGGAAATCAATGAGAAAGTCTATATCCTCACGGTATGACGACAGCTCTCTTATTTTTTCCTCGTCGCCGTCAATGTCCGACGAAAGCGCTTCGATATTTTTTCCGTGGCGTTCCATTGCCGCTTTGATATTCTCGTTATCGCCGCCCGACGCTCTCACAAAATTCAGACTTCGCAGATAATCGTATACTCGCCTTGAGTCCTTTTTCAAACAGATGACAACGATTATGCTCTGTGTATTTGAAGAGGAAACGACCTCGCAGTCGATAGCGGTTAAGTCCGGCAGAGCCGCGGCAAAACCGGCCTTGAGAGCCTCCTCTGTGCACTCGTCCGGGAGCGACCCCACAAACACCTCCGTGTGCCTTGTCCCCGTTGTATTCGGCGGAATATCAAGCCTTTCCCACGGAATCAGAGCCTCTCTTGCGGTCTGCTCGCGGATAATGTCGGCCTTTTTGTCGGCTATCTCCTTTTTTATGTCGATAATCTCGCGACACTTTGCCATTGCCACGTCCGTCTTTTCAGATTCCTCGTAAAAATCGGACAGCTCGACTTCTTTTCGGGGCAAAAAAGAGTCAGTAAGCTTCTTTTTTTCCGGCGAATAAAATGAAATTGTCTCTCTTGCGTTCTCTGCGGTTTGCAAAAGTCTTTCAAGCTGTGATACGCTCGAATCGGTGTCGGTGTAATACATAGACTCCGGCGCGTCGCACTTTTCAACCTGAACCGTGCCCTTTCGCTGCAGGTAATCTATAATATCCTTGCTCTCGCCGAGCATCGCCAAAAGCTCGATTTTTTTCATTTTCAATTTTGCCGTAAGCCATCACCTCACTTTGCAAAATATTATATCATTTAAGTAATGTATCCTTTACGATACCGACAGCCTCCGAAAGCTTTTCCGCAGACTGTTTTTTCAATCCGTCCGCGTACCTTTGAGCCTCCTTTACAGCCTCGGTAACGATAACCTCTGCCGTATCTTTGGCTTTTTTGATTTCGGCGGCCTCATATACGGCACATTCCTTCTCTTTCTCCGACAGGAGCTTTTCGGCGTCGTCTTTTGCTTTCTTTATAATTTTGTCGGCCTCGGACGCAGCGTTCTTTTCGTTCTCCGCCGCCTCGTTTTCCGTGGCCATAACCTTTTTCAGCATTTCTGCCGCCATACGCTTCACCTCATATCAGATTTTCATTTATTATATGCATTTTCATAAAAAACAGCTTTAGAAGAAGTATACCATAAAAAAACCGTTTTGTAATGATTTTTATAAAAAATATATTATTTTTGTAAAAATATTATCAATTATAGTTCTCTGTATTATCAACATCAGCCTATTATACAGATTTTTTCAAAAAAGTGTTGAATAATGAACTCATTTATATTATAATAACGTGTGTCTATTAAATCAATAAACAAACTATGTTTGTTTGTCTAAAATCAGCAAAGGAAAGGGCGTTTAAGCAAAATGGCAGAGAAAGCAGTTGACAGCAGAGTACGCAGAACCAAAAGGCTTTTAAAGCAGGGCCTTACCGAGCTTATGGCTCAAAAAAGCATTAAAAAAATAACGGTACGGGAGCTTTCGGAGCTTGTAGATATAAACCGCGGTACGTTTTATCTGCATTACAAGGATATATACGACCTTGTGGAGCAAATAGAAAACGAACTGTTTCAAGAATTTGAGTCTATTCTTATGAGCTACACCATAGACGATATTTCCCGCCGTCCGAAGCAGCTTTTGACCGACGTGTGCAAATTTCTCGATGAAAACCGCAATATTTGCTCGGCTCTCCTCGGAGACAACGGCGACATAAATTTCGCTCAGAAGCTCCGCGGCTTCATACGTAAAAAATGCTTTAACGACATATCCGCGGCATATAATATAAGCGATGTATCCGAATTTGAATTTCTCTATTCGTATTTTGAGTCAGGCTTTATAGGCGTTGCGCGCTACTGGCTTCAGCATCCGGAGACAGGCAAGAGTGCCGAGGACATAGCCGATATAATCGAGAGAATATTCGTATTCGGCGTAAAAGACTATATCAAGGGAGAAAAGTGATAAGATGACCGAGCTTTTATTAAGGCTTTTTGTGGGTAAAAACGCGTCCGCCGACGACCCGAGAACACGCACCTCTTACGGTGT
>ENA-OPAK01000836-OPAK01000836.1-human-gut-metagenome-genome-assembly--contig:-NODE-836-length-10346-cov-2.203090_pt1 | contig 10346 bp, 8 predicted proteins | sample MGYA00241055_ERZ501426 | MGnify/ENA primary metagenome ERZ501426 (study PRJEB25962, sample SAMEA2042626) | human gut metagenome | biome: human gut; feature: human-associated habitat; material: faeces... | reverse complement strand
CGCGAAGCCGTCGCCATCCTAAAAGCACAGAAGGCGTCATAAACAATTACAATACATCAAAAAGGTCCCGTCCGAAGACGGGACCTTTTTTCTATGCATTCTGTTGTACGGTACGTGTCCTTACTTGCCCGCGTACTCGACCAGCATCTCGAAGAAGTTCAGGCAGGTCTCATAGTCGCACAGGGCCTTTTCGGGGGTCTTGGTGTAGAGCACGAACTTGCAGTCATTCTCGGGGTGGAACTGCACGCCGTATATTTTCTTTTCTTCGTTTTCATAAGCTGCTATCGGGCAGGCTTCCGTTTTTGCGGTTATTTCAAAACCTGACGGCATCACTTTAACTCTGTCCGTATGGCTCATCCAAACTACGCTCGTTTCATCAACGTCGGCAAAAATCTCCGACTGTTTTTTTGTAACCATAAGGTCGATTTTGCCGTATTCGGACTGTTCCGCAGTCTCAACATTGCCGCCGACCATCCACGAAATAAGCTGACAGCCGTAGCATATGCCGAGTACGGGTATCCCGAGCTCCAAAATCTCTTTTGTGTAGTGCGGCGAACTCATATCAAACACGGAGTTAGGTCCGCCGGTAAAAATAATACCTTTGTAATTGCCCTCTTTGATTTCGCTGAGCGGTACGGTATACGGCAGTATTTCCGCATAGACATTGTTGTCGCGTACACGCCGCGCAATCAGCTGATTATACTGACCGCCGAAATCGAGTACAAGTATTTTCTCCATAATATCCTCTTAATTATCTGTAAATTATAGCTTCTCTCTCTGGTCCGTTAGATACCATATTTATCTTGTGGCCGAGTTCCTTTTCGATGAATTCGACATATTCCTGTGCCTCACGCGGAAGCTCCGAGAAATTGCGAATACCCTTTATATTGCAATGCCAACCCTTTAATGTGGTAAATACCGGCTTTGCCTTTTTAAGAAGCGAGGTGTTCGGGAAATCCTTTGTGATGTCATCACCTATTTTATAAGCTGTGCAAACCTTGATTTCGTCAAGATACGAAAGACAGTCAAGAGCGGTCATGGCAATCTTTGTGGCGCCCTGGCACTCAACGCCGTAACGTGTCGCAACGCAGTCAAACCAACCGATTCTTCTCGGTCTGCCGGTGGTAGCGCCGAATTCGCCTTTATCGCCGCCGTGAATTCTGAGCTCCTGAGCCTCGTCCTCATCAAGAATTTCCGAAACAAATTCACCTGCACCTACCGCAGAAGAATATGCCTTTGTTACGGCTACTACTTCGCTTATGAGATACGGAGGAATTCCGGCTCCGACAGCACCGTAGCCCGCCAAGGTTGAGGACGACGTAACCATGGGATATATACCGAAATCGGGATCCTTAAGCGTGCCGAGCTGACCCTCGAGGAGAATGTTTTTGCCCTGCTTTAAGGCGTCACGTATAAATGCGTGCGTATCGCAGATGTACGGAGCTATCTTTTCCTTATATTCCATACAGGTGTTGTAAAGCTCGTCCTCGTCAAGCAGAGGTTTATGGTAAACGTGCTCAAGAATGAGATTTTTGAGAGTAACTATATTGTGAAGCTTTGCCTTTAACATTTCGTCGTCAAACAGCTCGTTGCACTGGATGCCTATTTTTGCGTACTTGTCGCTGAAGAACGGAGCGATACCGCTCTTTGTAGAGCCGAACGCGTTTTTGCCGAGTCTCTCCTCTTCATAGGTATCGAGAAGAATATGATACGGCATAAGTATCTGAGCACGGTCTGACACGAGAAGCTTCGGATTTACGCCTGCCTTTTTCACATCCTCAAGTTCCGAGCAGAACTTGTTTATATCAAGAGCGACGCCGTTGCCGATGACACAGGTAACATTGTCGTAGCAAATACCGCTGGGCATAAGATGCAATGCAAATCTGCCGTGTTCGTTTATAATGGTGTGCCCTGCATTTGCACCGCCCTGAAAACGAACAACTATGTCTGCTTCACTCGCAAACATATCCGTAATTTTTCCTTTGCCCTCGTCGCCCCAGTTGGCGCCGACAATTGCTTTTACCATTAGAGTTTCCTCCTTAAAAATTACGTACCCGAATATAAAAAACGCAAAACGGACAACTTATTAAACATACATGATATATTATATATTACACATCGCATTATGTCAACGAAAAGCGGAATTTTAAGTGTGTTTTCGGACACATATCAAATCGCATAAAAAAGGAGCTGTAAGCACATTGCCACAGCTCCGCTTTCAGCATTGTTTTTTATTTTCTTTTGCGTTTTACAGTAATCGCAACAGCCGCCGCGGCAACGCACAAAACGGCAGCCGCCGAACCTATCGCAGCATACTTTCCCGAGGTCTTAGGAATTTTTCCGGCCTTTACCGTTTTGCCCTCCGATGAGACGGTTTCATCGGTTGCCGCCGACATCAAAGCTGCTTCGGATAAGTCAATCGAAGAGCTTACGGCCGACAAATCAATGTGCTGATTATTGGCATCGGTTGAGAAATCGACATTTATCGGGAAGTCGGTTTTGCCGGTCGCTCCGTCGTTCACCTTAAAGGTTATGGTGGCAACCTCGCCGCCGAGCGGTGCGGTGTTTTTCCAAACGGCGTTTATTTTAACCTCGCCTGCCGTGCTTGAATTTGTGGCGCTGACGTCTCCGCTCGAATACTCGGCGGAAACATACGTGAGCAATTTTGTATCGTATTTAAGTGTAAACGAAAGCGTCCCGAGTTCCGTATTTTGCGGAAGGTAAATTTTTACGGTGACGACCGAATCCTTTGCTTCAGCCGAAGAAGTGAGCTTAAACGGATCCGCCGCAAGCACGGGAAATGCGGTAACAAGTAAAATAACAGCCGCAATCAGTACGGAAAGCACTTTTTTATTTAACGCCTTTTTCATTACAGTATACTCCCTTTCTATTCTCGCTTGCCGAAGCAGGCGAGAGCTTAACTCCATTGTTGAATTGTACCATTTTATACGCGCTGTGTCAAATATTTTTAAGTAAAATGCGTATAAACGTACATACAAGAAGCCGTTTGAAAGGAAATTTCACGCTCGAACGAGCAGCCGCATTCTCAAAGCCTTCAGGCGTTATCACCCGTGAAATTTTCAAGTACGGTGCCGACACAGCTTTCCTCTTCGAGAGCAGCCGAATATTCGGGGCAGACATTTCCCCACTTCACGCTTGTGTTGCGAAGCGTAACGTTATCGGCAAAGCGAAGATAAAAACCGGCATTTTTATGCTTTTCGACCTCTTTATTAAGCCCCGGGCGCATATCGTAAAGACCGCAGTCCCACTTTGACGTTTTTGAGAGAGTTACGTCAACGTCCGAGAAAACTACGTTTTCAATTTTGTTTTCCGCCGTGCCGCATATCATAACTCCGTTTTCGCCGACGCAGGTTATGTTGCGGTAAGATATGTTTTTGATATGGCCTGCCCTTGTGTTTTCGTCGCGGTCAAACGCGGTTATGACTATCGGCTCGGCAGTCCCCCACCAATCCGGGCAAAAGCGGCGCGTACCTATTATAATGTCGGAATATTTGACATTTTCGACATTGCCGCCGTCGCGTATCTGAATTGAAAGACCGCGGTTGCTGCGCGAAATGACACAGTTTGAAACTATTATGTTTCTGAAATCGCCGACGCCCTCCGTGCCTATTTTTATCGCCGCCGAGGTTGAAATCAGCGTGCAGCCCGTTATCAGTATGTTTTCGCACGGTCCGTATTCGGAATTGCCTTTTGAAGTTTTAAGGCAGATGCAGTCGTCGGCGCACTCTACGTGGCAGTCGCAAATACGCACGTTGCTGCAGTGGTCGGGATCTATGCCGTCCGAATTTGCAACATCGAGGTCGTTTAATATGTGAATTTTTGATATTAAAACATCGTCGCAGCCTGCCGGATGAAGCGTCCAAAACGGTGCATCGACCACAGTGAAATCCTCAAACACAATATGGTTGCAAGCCTCAAAATACATAACCGTGGGACGCGGATAAAAGTCGCCGGTGACATAGTATTTGTCTTTTCTCTTTACAAAGCTGTGACCGTTTGCGTCGATTTTTCCGCCTCCGGTTATTGCGGCATTATCCGCCTTATACGCATATATAAAGGCAAACGACGGCTTACCCGTAACGGGATTGCCTATAAGTGTATTTGTCTCATCGTTTATAAAATCGCAGGGACGAAAGTATCCGTTTATGTCTGAGGTTGCCTTTAAAACCGAGCCTTTTTGCAAATGCAACTCAACGTTTTTCTTCATTATGACCGAGCTTGAATAATACGTTTTTCCGCTCTCAAGCACAACCGTTCCGCCGCCGTTTTTTTCGGCCTCGTCAATAGCGGACTGTAAAGCGCGTGAATCGTCGTTTTTTCCGTCGCCGAGAGCGCCGTAGTTTTCCGGAAAGTAAAATTTCATTTTATCACCTTTAAAAATTCCGCACACGAGCTTTGCTGTCGTATGCGGAAAAATTTTTATTTTGCATATAAGGAAAGAGCCTTTTGCATAGTCTTATTGGCAACGGGAATTGCCACAGATGAGCCTCCGCCGCCGTTTTCAACAACAACCACTATCGCAAGCGGGAGATCCTCGCGCTGTGAATATCCGACAAACCAAGCGTGAGGCTTTGCACCGCCGGTTTCCGAGCTTACTTCCGCCGTTCCGGTCTTACCGCACATTTTAAGGTTGGGGAACTTACCGTCGCTGTAATAATTCTTGACATTTGAGCGAAGCATATCGTTCATCTTTGATGCGGTATCCGAGGAAATAAGCTGAGTTGCCGCGCCGGGCTTTGCTTCATAAATCGTTTTTCCGGTCTGCGATGTTATTTTGCCGACAAGATATGGCGGCACTGAGGAGCCGCCGTTAGCCACCGCGCCTGCAATAGTTAACATCTGGCACGGATTTATGCGAGTGGTGTACTGACCTATACCTGCCCAGCCCACGTCGAGGTCCGACGCGCCGGTCACGTTGAACGAGCTCTTTGCGAGCTTTATATTGCCTACATACATCTGATTGCCGAGCCCCAGTTCCTTTGCCGTGGCCATAAGCTTATCGGGTCCGAGTTCTATCGCAATCTGCGCAAATGCGCTGTTACAGGACACATTGAGAGCCTTTTCGAAATCCACGGTTCCGTGAACCCCGAGGCACTTAACCGAGCTGCCACCGACCTTGTATTCGCCCGTGCATTTGAATTTTTGCGAATCAATATCAGGCAAATTTTCAATGGCACAAATCGAGGTTATCATTTTAAATGTCGAACCGGGAGTATAAACGCCGGAGAAAAACCTGTTTAAATAAACACCCTCGTAGGCACCTGTCTTATCGTTATTTATACTTGAGACGGGTTTATTTGCAATATCATAAGACGGGCTTGATACAACGCATAAAAGCTGACCGGTTTTGTAATTATAAACGCCGACCGTGCCTTTGTTGCTTCCGAGGGCGCTGTATGCCGCCGCACAGAGTTGCGCGTTTATGGTGAGATTTACGTCGTTGCCCTTACCGTATTTTTTCAGGTTATATATGCCGTCAACGAAATTATAGCCGGTTATGACGTCCTTATACGATGTCTGAACGCCCGTCGCTATATAGCCCTCAGAGTCGCCCACCGTGTGCATTGTTGCGGTTCTTACGGTTTTGTCGCTGTTATAAACGCGCTTACCGTCCTTTGTTTCCGCAAGCACCGCTCCGGTTTCATCCTTAATGCTGCCCGCAACCGACAGCGTACCTGATGAATACAGGTGCCTGTTTGCCTTTTTCATAGCCCACGAATCGGCGTTCGTGTAAAATGTGTAAAACAACACAATGAGCCCTGCTAAAAATGCTGCTATAAACACATAGAGCACCCAGGCTCTTTTTGACATGGTTTTCATTGTTTCACACTCCCTTTCGGCAGATTTAATTTAAGACTTTGCCACCGCTACCTTATCGTACCGTTTGTACGTCTTGACATCAATGGCCTTTATAAATGCCACAAGTCCCCAGCAGCACATCATACTCGAGCCGCCTCGGCTGATAAACGGCAGCGTAACGCCCGTCCACGGAAGAAGATCGGTAACACCGAACACGTGCAGAGCCGCTTGGAAAAGAAGAAGGCCCGACGCCGCGCACGCAGCAATAGCGTAAAAAGACGAGCGAGCCGCCACAGCATAGCGTATACTGTAAACCACGAGGGCGACAAAGGTCAAAAGCACAGCAAATGCGACAATAATTCCGAATTCCTCACATACCATTCCGAACGCCAAGTCCTCTGTGGCTGCGTATACATCTCTCAGCTTGCCGTTTCCTATTCCGAGTCCGAAAAGCCCGCCGCTGACGGAATATATGAGAAGTCTCGCCTGCTGATAGCCGCGGTCGTTTGCATACTCCCAAACATGGCGATATGTTTCAAAGCGTTTTGCGACATACGGCTTAAACGTAAGCACAAGACCGCCGCCGCCGAGAGCTGCCGCGCATACAAGAAATATTGTCTTTATATCTCCCGAGCGCAGGAATGCCATTATTAAGAATGTAAAGAAGAATATAAGAGCCGTACCGAAATCCTTCATAAGGAACAGACAGCCTATACAGGAAAGCGCAAACACAAGATATTTTGTAAGGCTTCTCGTTGATTGCAGGTATTCGAGCGTAGCCGCACCTACAAAGACAAAGCCTATCTTCACTATTTCCGACGGCTGTATTGAAACGCCGCCTATTCTTATCCAGTTGTATGCACCGTTTATATTGTGCGCCAAAAGCCTTGTGGCAACAAGTACGATAACGGAAGCTATCGCCACCGGCATACGCAGCTTTACGACTCTTTCTATATCGCTGAGCACCCAAAGCATAACTATAAATACCGCAATACCCATAATCACCGCCGCAAGCTGAACAAACGCTTTGTCGGGATACACGCTTGTGGTGAGTGTAAGACCTATTCCGGTAAGAAAAAACGCTATAAGCTCTATTTCAAAGCTCTTGCGGTGTAAAAATCCGCCGAAAAATATAAAATACGCCCATTCGATAGCTATATATGCACCGAATACAATATATAATGTAGTCAGCGGTATGTCGGGACTGTTCATATTTATCTGAGCGGCGCAAACGAGCTGAAAAACAGTCATAATTATAAGCAGAATCAGCCAGTTTACAGGCTTTCTGTATTTTTTGGTTCTCGTCTTTTTTTGCTTTTTACGAGCATTTTCCTGAGCCAAAGATGCGTCCTCCGTTTCTTTGAATATGGCCTCTTCTCCGCTTTATTCGCGGAAAAGGAAGCTGTAATCGCCTATCGAAATAATGTCGCCGTCATACAGCGGGAATGCGCCGAAAACCTCTTCGCCGTTTAAAAGCGTACCGTTTTTGGAATTGAGGTCCGCAACATACCAGCCGTCCTTTGCGGGATAGACCTCGGCATGCTCACCCGAGACGCTTTGCATCGGCAGGCATATATTACAGGTTCTGTCACGCCCTATAAGGCACGTGCCGTTTAAATAGAACGCGCTGTTGTCGGCGAGATTTACAAGCCTTGTGGCGTTTGTGAAGTCAACCTTTTTACCGTCCTCAGCCTCTTCACTCTCAACGCCGTAGCCGTTTGAGGTGAACTTCATAACCGCGTTTCCGAACGAGACGGTGTCGCCGTCGATTATCTTGGCTGATTTTTTTATCTGCTCACCGTTTACGTAAACTCCTGTCTTCGACTCGGTATCAAAGACATACCAGCCGTCTTTTCTGAGAGCCAGAACGGCGTGAAAACGCGATACCGTGCCGTACTTTCTGAGCGATATATCGCACGAGCGCGAACGGCCTATCGAGGTTTCCCAATTTCGTATCTCGATTTCGCTGTCGTCGGCAAGATTTATCAGCGTTGCCATAATCTCGCGGCGCGGTCTGAGCCTGAAAAGGGAAAAAATGCACCGGAGAAGTATTATAAGCGCAAGAAAAGCCAAAGCATATCGCGACAGGAATTCAAACTGAGTTAAAAATTGCTCCAATCGGCACACTCCCTTCAAATACATAATATATGTTAAGAATACATTTAAAACGCCGAAAAGTCAATAAAAATACTTTTGTTTTCCGGTTAGCATTATTTTCGCTCCTGCAAGTTTTTTCGTCTTTCTTGACAACGGCGCGCACGGATATTATACTTATTAAAATGCTAAAAATGGGGTGGTAGCTTTGAAAATGACCAAATCTCTCTACGGCAAAACCGCCGACGGAAAAGAAGTCTTTTCATTCACAATAAAAAACGAAAGCGGAGCCGAAATCGAACTGCTGAATTACGGCGCTACGCTCAATAAAATATCGGTTCCAGACAGAAACGGAGACTTTGCCGATGTACTTGTCGGCTTTGACACCATGGAGGGTCAGCTGAGCTGTACGGATTCGCAGGGTCGCACCGTCGGAAGAGTCGCAAACCGAATTTCCGGAAACGGCATTACCATAGACGGCAAAAATTACCCGATAACAAAAAACATCGACGGTAAATTCACCCTTCACGGTAATCACGAATACGCCGTTTGGAATTATGAAATACTCGGCGACGACAGCGTTAAATTCTCATATTTCAGCGCCGACGGCAACGAGGGCTTCCCGTCAAGCCTTCAAAATGAAGTCACCTTCACGTTTACCGACAAAAACGAGGTCAAAATACACTATGACTGCAGACCCGACGGCAAGACTCCGATAAACGTCACAAACCACTCATACTTTAACCTCGGCGGATACGCTTCCGGCAACATTCTCTCTCACGAAATGCAGATTTTTGCAAAATACTTTACGCCGATGAACGAAGACAGCATCCCGACAGGCGAAATCAGAAGCGTTGAAAACACACCGTTTGACTTCAGAATACCGAAAAAGATAGGCAGAGACGTATCGTCTCCCGACGAGCAGCTCATAATAGGCAGGGGCTATGACCACAACTTCTGCCTCGAAAATTACACGGGTGCTCTGCGCGAATTCGCAATGGTTTACGACCCCGAAAGCGGCAGGAAAATGACGTGCTATACCGACCTTCCCGGAGTCCAGTTTTACATAGGCAACTATATGGACGGCTCGCAAATCGGTAAAGGTAAGCTGCCCCTCACTCACCGCTCCGGTTTCTGCCTTGAAACGCAGTACTACCCGAACGCTTTAAACAACCCCGATTTCATACAAAATCTGTTTGACGAAAACCATCCGTTCGTATCTGACACGGTGTATCGTTTTTCAGCCGAATAAGCCGCAAAGGAAAGGAAAACAAAAATGGCAGAAGAAAATAATGCAAACAGTCTTGAGAGAATATTCCTCTCGGCTCTCGTATATAACCGCACGGGCGTGCTTTTGCGCGTCGCAAGTCTTTTTGCGAGACGCGGCTACAACGTAATAAGCCTTACCGTAGCCGAAACGGAAAATCCCGTATATTCAAGAATAACAATAGTATCCGACGTTGAGCCGCACAAATTTTTGCAGGTTGAGCGTCAGCTCTCAAAGCTTGAGGACGTAATAAAGGTGGTAAAGCTCAATGAATCGCGCCTTGTATCCTCCGAGCTCTTGCTTATAAAGGTCCACGCCACAAACAGCCAGCGCACAGCCGTGCTTAAAACAATCAACGGCTTCGGCGCAAAGGTAAAGGATATAGGCCACACAACAATAACTGCCGAGCTTACGGGTCTGCCGTCGCTTATCGACAAATTCATAGGCAAAATGACAAAGCACGGAATAATAGAGCTTTCACGCTCCGGTCTTACCGCGCTTGAGAGCGGCGATACAAACATAAAAGGAATCGAGGAATAACAGAATGTCAATGACAATGACTCAAAAAATACTCGCGGCGCACGCCGGCCTTCAGTCGGTTACGGCAGGTCAGCTCATAGAGGCAAAGCTCGACCTCGTGCTCGGCAACGACGTAACCTCGCCCGTTGCCATAAACGAGATGGCAAAAAAGGGCTTTAAGGACGTATTTTCAACGGACAAAATAGCACTTGTTATGGACCATTTTACCCCCAACAAGGATATTAAATCCGCCGAAAATGTCAAACAGGTTCGTCTTTTCGCAAAGGAAAAGGGAATCAAAAATTTCTTTGACGTAGGAAAAATGGGTATAGAGCACGCGCTTCTTCCCGAGAGCGGTCTCGTTATTTCCGGCGACGCCGTTATAGGCGCCGACTCACACACCTGCACATACGGCGCACTCGGTGCGTTCTCTACGGGTGTGGGCTCAACCGATATGGCTGCCGGTATGATCTCCGGCAAGGCTTGGTTTAAGGTTCCGTCCGCAATTAAGGTTGTACTAAAAGGCACCTTGCCCGAATTTGTCAGCGGCAAGGACGTAATACTTCACCTTATCGGTAAAATAGGCGTTGACGGAGCAAGATACCGTTCGCTTGAATTCACGGGCGACGGTGTAGGCGCACTCTCA
>ENA-OPAK01000829-OPAK01000829.1-human-gut-metagenome-genome-assembly--contig:-NODE-829-length-10406-cov-3.325283_pt1 | contig 10406 bp, 10 predicted proteins | sample MGYA00241055_ERZ501426 | MGnify/ENA primary metagenome ERZ501426 (study PRJEB25962, sample SAMEA2042626) | human gut metagenome | biome: human gut; feature: human-associated habitat; material: faeces... | reverse complement strand
CATTATCAATGATCTCTTTATTTGTTTTTTTTGCTGAAACTATATAGGATTTTAAGTCAATGCTGCTATCAATACTTGTATTATGTGTTCTCCCACTTATACTTTTTGCCATTTTTTTCTTTCCTGATGCACTTATCGTTAAAGTATCTCTTGTACCGCTACAACCAGCACTTTGGCTGGTTGTAGTTTTTTGTTGTTGACCAAACAAGACATTAAGCAATGACTGATTAGCGTAAATTCGGCTGTTAAAAAAAATATTCATAGTATCACCCACATTTCTAATATGACTTATATCCTGTATTTGCTATATCGTACTCCCATTCCAATGTACATACCTTCATTTTCTGCACTGTAAGAACATCTTGCATACACACGCTTTTCTTTCGGAAGTATAAATTTAACCCAAAAATCTTCCTCTGTTTCGGGCAATACCACAGTTATCGTATTTATTGTACTATATGTACCCCATGAATACGCATTAGCTCTTGTCGTATAGCCGCCATTTACCGTTACAGTTGATGCTTCCACTTTTGCTGTCTGGAAAAGACCAATGATACAAACAATCGCCAAAACCATTGATAAAATTTTTTGATACCCTTCATGATAAATTCCTCATTGATAATTTTTTTACTACTTCACCATAACCATATCATTTTTCCTGCTTTTTTCAATATTTCTTGTACGAAATACGTTTTTTTCAACACGAAATACGACAAAGAGTAAATTTCTCCCCCTCTTAGCCCAATCTTATGTAAAAGCAGTCACAAATTTAATATATCATTTTAAGAGGATTTTCTATTGCACATATCGTTTCACTGCAATCTTTCCCATAACCATAAATACTGCTACCAGGACTATACTTACACCACTTTACAACTTTTTCATAAAAAAAACGTACAGGGCTTACCATGCTTCAACCTCTATTCGTTGCATTGTTTTAAGCACTTTATATGGACTATTCAAGCCCCAAAGCTGATACACTATGCTTGCATGTGCATGACGTTATTCTTAACATTTTCTTTCATTTTATAATAACGTTTACAATTTACCTGCTCATAAACAAGTGCTCTTTAAATATCTCCCGAAACAGCTTATCGGCACTCCAAAATACATTATCCGGTGTCACGACGGCCTTACATCCGATTGGTTCGATTCCCGCCTTCTTATATTCCGCCAGAAAGATATCCATTTGTGATGAATTAATACCTGAAAAGACCAGAAGCTCCGCCGGGAAATCGGCTCCGCTATACCTTGAACCATCCTTTTTGAATCCGGTTATTCCGGCTATGGCACCGAGCTTCTGTCCGTAATCTGATTTTTCCACCTGTTGCACCGATATTCCAAGAGTTTTGCACAGGACTTTTATTTTTTCCACTTTTTGTACTGCTACACTAAATAGCAGTATTTTTTGTGTCGATTTCTGCTGCATTCTTAACATCTCCTACTTCAAGGTTATATGTTACTAAATTATCTCATATTGCATCAGCTCGTATTTCAGCCTGCTTCCCTCCATAATCTCTGGTGGGAGCAGTGCCCTTGCCACAAGCTTCAGATCGTCTGATTCAATATCGCATCTCTTTAGATTTGCATAGTCTCCGTCTATGGACACTACATCGTAATACCAGGTTTCCATGTGTTTTCCTCCTAAATTTCATTTTCTAAAGCATCTACTAATAATTCCAATTCACTTTGTTCTTTGCTTTACTGTAAGTGGAGCAGGTGTAATTGTCCTGTGCATTGGTGTACTTTCCTGTAGGATTACCGTTTTTGTCCTTCTTTTCATAACCGCCGGTGCTTTGTGTCACCGCTTTGCTCATCATCACGGGATAATCTCTCGTAGAGTGCAGTGATTTTGTTTAGTTCCGGTTGTTTTGTTTTCATAAGATTCTTTTAAAACAAACAACCAGCTTATTCTACCACGAATAAGCTGGTTTGTGTAAAAATAATTATTGTCTCACTAATAGGAGAAATCTGACAGAAAATCGGAACTGTTTTATAAGTATCACAAAATTTTAATTCCATAAATTTATGGGAATTATGAGAGAGATATGGATGCCTTTGTTACAAAAATATCAAATTTCCTGTCTGTTGTCATTTTGGCAAATTGGAATTTGTCACCTTCTACATATTGTATTTCCCAAGACAATAATTATCACTACATCAGCTAAAATAATACCCAATGCAATATACACAAAGAATGCCGGTAAAATATTTTCAAACACTCCCATAATTAATAGAAGAATTGCTATAACAGACATTCCAATTCCCATTGTTCTGCATAGTTTTTTTTCATTATATTTTGCCTTTTCTTCTTTTGAAGCTGTATTATATCCGGAAATTAACCAACTTCCATGTCCAGAAATCAAAACTATGGAAAGTACAGCAAGTATTATAAAGCCAACATATACTCCCCAGTCTGGTCCAGTTGATAAGTCTGCCAGTTTCATTTGTATAACACCTCCCACGAAATACCGATTTTCTTAATTCTACAAACTGGAATTTGTAATTACATTCCATACATATTGGCATTCTTTACAATCACTCTATCTCCTTTTTCTAATTGTTCCTTAGAAACTCCTCTTAACCCAAGTCCAACATGTTCTGTTTTATATCCACAACCATTTGATTTTCGTTCTTTTGTATGTATATCGATGGTAGTAATTATAGTCTCTAATACACCTCCATTTGTTTTATAAACACACGCATTTTCTCCTTCTCTACACATTCCTGTTGATATGTTTCCTGTGACAACTGTTCCAACCCCCATAATTGTAAATACATCATCAATAATCAATTCAAAGTCTTCTTTTAAACATAATGGAACATCTAATCTGTTCATATACTCTTTTTCTCGCTCTTTTTTGCTTTTACCAAATAATCCCATAGTGTTTCTCCTTTATAACTTACGATTTAATAGTCTCTTGAACAAGGCTACCATATGGGTTATTCTACCACATATTCATCCTTAATTCATCTAAAATTTTCACGATTGATTTACCATATATCTAAACTATCTTCCTAATCCACCCAAGCCTGCATCTCGTTATCCAAGACCAACCGGGCATACTCCATAGGGTTGTCAATGGCAAGAGCATTTAATGCACACTGAGAATTAGGTGTGGTCATCAATCCCTGCCTGCGCAATACTCTGTACGCGCATTGCAAGATCCATCCACGAATTCATGATCTACTTCTCCCACTTTCCCGCTCCGACAACGGCACTTCGTTTTTCATGTAAGTATCCCACACCTGCATCCGATCCTGCTCATCCAGTTTGCGCAAAACTTTTGCCGGAACACCTGCCACAATACAGTTATCCGGAACATCGCGGGTTACGACTGCCCCTGCTGCCACAATACAGTTCTTTCCGATGGTCACTCCGCCACAGATCGTCGCGCTCGAACAGATCCAACTTCCGCTTCCGATGTGGATCGGCTTTGCATACTCAAGGTCATGGAAACCGTCCGGATACTGCTGCGGCAGACGCTCATCGGAGAGGAACGGATGGAATCATTTTTTCCAGAAGACGCTGCTTTCTTTTCTTCATCCACAGCGGTGTGCGGTTGAATTTATCACAGGTTTCCATCCCAAACGAATGGTATTTTTCCAGATCTTTGCTGTCGGCATTGTAGAGTCTGCCGGCTTTCATTCTTTCCCAGTTATTCATGTCTGTTTCTCCTTTTTTGGGATCGCGTACCTTATTCTTCTTTCTCCAGAAATGTCTGCACATTTTCTTTTGTAACTTTCTGATATGCGCGATATATATATTTATAATTTTTAAACGGATTTGGATTATTTTCATCCTCTGTAGCAATCGAAAATGCAAGATTTGCCATTGCTGCTGCCTGCCCTTCTTTATCATTATATACGGTTGCTGCAAGTGTTCCGTCTTTTACCGCTTCAAGCCCTTCTTTTGTCCCATCTATTCCAAAAAATACCGGCCGGTTTGTTTCCGTATACCCGAGCTTTTCATAAGCATCCATAGCACCGAGTGCCATTGCATCATTATTGGCAAGAACAACTTCCATCCGGTTGTTATATTGTCCGATCAGCTGCATCATACGGTTCTGTGCCTGCACACGGTTCCAGTTTGCAATCTGATAACTCAGTTTTTCCAGTGCAATCCCCTGTTCTTTCAGGCTCTCCGCAACGCTTTCCGTTCTAATAATGGCATCCTGATGCCCCATTTCCCCCTCAAGTATCACATACTGGATCTTTCCATCATGATTACGGTCCACATCCGGATGTTCTTTGATATAATCTGCTGCAAGCTGTCCCTGCATCTGTCCGGATTGTTTTGCTTCTGCTCCGACATAATATAACTGATCCCACTGCATCAGGTCTTCTTCCACAGGTTCCCTGTTAAAAAATATAATGGGAATATCGTGTTCCTGCGCGGCTGTAATGATCTGCGACGGATCCGTCCGGTCTGCCAGATTGACGCACAGAATATCACAGCCATTGCCGATCATTTCCTGCACCTGATCGTCCTGCGTTCTTTGCGAATTTGCAGCATCCATAATGGTCAGACTGATATCATATCCCCTTTTTTCCAGTGTCCTGCATTCCCTTTTAAAATTTTCCAGAAGTTCCCCCAGGAAGGTATCTCTCTGGTCATAACATGCGACACCAATATAAATCTGTTTCGGTATTTCCTTTTTTTCGCTTCCACATGCACCATACAAAAGAATTCCCATCAGACCAATTAATGCCATAGCGTTTTTTATTTTTCTTTTATCCATGATAACCTCTGATTTTACCGGCTGATTGTAAACAGCAGATTCCGGTTCTCCTCTGAAAAAAGATTCTCCCGCGTGAGAACGGTATATGTAATCTGCCGGTCTTTCATTTTATAGAAAAAATTACGTCGTTTTTTAATAAGTTCTGCAACACTTTCATAGCCTGCGTCAAACTCATCCGGAGCAACCAGACATTGTGCCCATCCTGCATCCAGATAATAAACTGCCTCCGTTGAATTTCCAATTCCATAGAGTACCGCCCCATACAGGTCATTATCCTTTGCCGCCTCCCCGGCTTCCACAAAGCTTGCATTATCCAAAGCCATCACGATATCCACCCTTCTTTGCGTCTGTAAATTGATTTTCTCTTTCGAATCATTTTCTTTTGATACAGACCATAAAATTTCTGCGCCACTCCCCTTTAATGTATCACAAATCCCCTTCTTTCTTTTTATCACTGCTTCTGAAGTGGCATACTGCGAATAGATCCCAATCTTCTTCCCGATCAGATTTCCACGGTAATTTTCCAGAAGCTTTTGGGCAAGATCCGCACCCATATGGTAATGATCAGGTTCTATTGTATGCAATCCGGACGGTTCTTCGGGAAATGTATCTCCCACGGCCATTACGGGAACACTTTTTTCCAGCTGTTTTAGCTTTTGCGGCCCATCCCGGTTTGCAATCGGTTTTACGATCACCGCATCTGCTCCTTTTGCAATTTCCTGATTCATAATCTCAATCTCATCATTGGCGGTTTCCATATTGTCCTTACTGATGATCACAACATTTGCATCATATTCCCGTGCTGCCATTTTCAGTCCGTATTTAAACGCTGACCACTCGCTCTCATCCACATCCGGTATGATCACCGCGATTGTTTCCGGTTCATGGCCGTTTTGCTTATAGATGATAAAGCCGAGAACCAGAATCACGAGAATTCCCAGAACTGCCTCTATTATCACAAATGTTTTTTTCCCATGTTTCATTTTAAGAATCCTCCGGCATATGGTGTTCCTCAAATTTCCTGCAGTTTTGCTCACTGTAAACAATTTCAGGAATGATAACTGTCACTGTCGTTCCCTCATCCAATTCACTTTCTATCTGAAGTCCATACGGTTCTCCAAACAATAACCGAAGCCGGTTATTTACATTCACAAGCCCGACTCCGGAGCCTTTTTTATGTACACGGTTTGTATCCTTCAATAACAGGTCAATCTCCTCTTCCGGAATCCCCATTCCGTTATCCGATACCTGCATAAAGATATTTTCTTGTTCTTTCCATCCGCGAATGAGGATTTTTCCGCAGTCATCCATCTCCCTTACGCCGTAATTGATCGCATTTTCAAGGATCGGCTGCAGCACAAGTTTCACGATACAATCATCCAGAATATCCGGACAGATATCAAATACAACTTCAAACTTGTTTTTATACCGCACTTTTTGTATATTAACATAACTTTGTGCGTGCTGCAGTTCATCCCTTATGCGGATAACCGTATGTCCTTTTGAAAGACTGATCCGGAAAAGCTTTGCCAGCTGTGTGATCATAAAGGCAGCTTCCTCATTTTTACCGCTCTCTATCATCCAGGTGATGGAGTCTAATGTATTGTATAAAAAATGCGGGTTGATCTGGCTTTGCAGCACATCAAATTCGCTTTTTCTTCTTTCATTCTGTTCCCATATGACTTTTTTCATCAGTTCGGAATTCTGCCGGTAGGATTCCTGAATGGATTGTCCCAGATGCCGGATCTCTGTTGAGCCTCCGATTGCAATCTTTTCTTCTTTTCCTTCCTGATATTCACGCACCGAGCGATCCAGTTTCATAATCGGCCGCGATATCCGCACGGAAATGATGCGGTTTACAAATACAAGCATCATTGCCATAAGCAGTAAAATAAGCAGGACAAACTGCTTTACATCGGCCATCTTATTTGTGAATATTTCATACGGCATAACACAGACCAGGCGCCATCCTGTATAACTGATTGCACCCACCATAACTTTTCTGTGGTTTTTTTCCAAATATTCATCGTAAATTTTTTCTTTGGACGAAGCTGCCTTTACGCTGCTTTCTGTATCCATGCCATTGTCAATTCTTGCCTGATGCGGATGATAAATAATATTTCCCTCACCATCACACAGATAAAAATACTGTCCTTTTCCTGACGTATTGATCCGTTCCATCATACGTGAAATCCCGGAATAGTCCATATCCACAAGCAGCACCCCCAACTGTGTATCTGTCCCATTCGTAAGTTCCACGACACGGCTGGAAGAAATCACCCAGTAATACCGACAGGTACCGTCATCAAATAAATTCTGGACATGGGGTGTGGAAAAATGGATATTCTCCATACGTGTTTTTGCCTGCATAAACCATCCCTGTCTGGTCACATCCGGTTCTTCTTTCTGGGCAACAACCGGCTCTGCTGCCATAAGGCTTCCGTATCCATTATATATAGCAATGCTCCTTAAGTTCTCTTTATTTGCCTCATATAAAAGATTTAACCCTTTGTGGATGGAATCGTTCTGTTCCCGGATATCGTTTTCCTTTATAACATCATAATATGCTGCATCCGATACCTGCCTCATATTCACAAGATAATTTTCTATGGAATCCACCGTCTGATCCATCATCTTTCGGTTATTATCCACAATATTCTGCTGTGTGATCCCCGAAAATCTCCAATATACCATCATGCCCATACAGACCATAATTAAGGTTGATATTACAGAAAATGCAACCATGATGGTTGACTGGATATCTCCCGGTTTATTTTTCATTTTTTTCATATGCTGTCCTGTATTTTGAAGGGGATACCCCAAACTGTCTTTTAAACACATAACTGAAGTAATTTGGATCGGAATATCCCACACTCTTTGCAATCATATAACTTTTTTCCGCGGTTTCCACAAGCATGCGTGCCGCCTTATCCATACGGTATTCCGTCAGGTATCCGACAAAAGAATTCCCTGTTTCTTTTTTGAACATGCTTGAAAAATAAGAATTTGACACGCCCAATTCTTTACAGATATCGTCAAGCCCTAAATCTTCCTGCTGATAATTGTCGTGCACATATTCTTTTGCCCTCCCGATCAGGGATTTCTTGGAATGATACCTGGCATCTGCCATGTCATCATGCAGCATACAGCAGAATTTTAAAAGCCATTTCTGCAAAACCTGCGGTTCTAAATTACACAGTTCATTATACAAAGAACCGATACCTCCCGGTATTTTTGTGGTATCCATTTCATTGTTGACCATAAAATGATACAGTTCGCCAATGAGTTCCATAACTGCCACATGATATTTTTCCAATGATTTCAGGTCAAGGAATTTATGCTGCATGTAAACTTCTATGGCATTTGCAATATCTTCATTTTCTCCAAGGCAGATCTTTTTGAACACATTGGACAGTTCTGTTTTCTCTCCGGCATCCCTTTGGATTTTTCTCTGTGGAACAATCTCTTTTAAATTTATCGCCCGGTTGCTTCCATATAAAACACGATAGGAAACCGCTTCCCTGGCGCTTTGATACGATGCTGCAATCTTTGCAATGTGCCCACATACCTGACCGATCCCTATGGTTACTTTTGCCCCCATAATATGATGGATATATTTACAGAAACGGTCACAGGCATCCGTCAGTTCTGAAATTTCTTCCTCACTTTTTAACTGCATAATCATAATGGTATCCCCAAGATAGCGAAAACGCTTCGCGTTCCATTTTTCCCCGAGGTTCTCCCCTGCCTGCCGGTCTACCGATACCGAAAGCAGCCGTATATCCATACCCTCCGGAACCTGACTTGCCGATGTGTGTATGATCAGGCAGCAATACCACGGGCCTGTAAAAGCAATCTGGTAATCCTTAAAATAATGCGGCATCTCCTCTTCCGGAATACGTCCTTCAATAAGCGTTGTATACAAATTCGCCTGCAGCATCGGAAGGGAATCCGCATAATATTTTTTCAAAAGATCCGTATTTCTTTTTTCACTGATCTCATAGTCCAGTTTCTCTTTCAGACGCTTAAACACTTCTGTTATTTCAACAGCATTGAGCGGCTTTAAAATATATTCCTCAATTTCAAGATGCACGGCTTCTTTTGCATATTCAAAATCATCAAACCCGGTAAAAAGCAGAATTTTTGTTGCCGGATACTTTGCTTTTATATGCGCACACAATTCCAGCCCGTCCATATACGGCATCCGGATGTCCGTCATAACAACATCCGGCTGCATTTCTTCAAGCATGTCCATTGCTTTAAATCCGTTGTTTGCATGCCCGGTAACCTGAAAGCCGAGTTCCTCCCATTTGACTTTTTTAACGATGGCTTCAATGACTTCTTCTTCATCATCCACCAGCAATAATGTATACATACCTCTTCCCCCATGTTATTTTATTTATTATAGCAATTTGTCCAGATAAAGTAAAACCTTTCCAACATAAAACAGAGATGCCCTGCATGTTTCATGCATCACCGGCATCCCTGCTTTTTCATTATAGAGGAGAGTATATGTTTTATTTTTTCTGAACGTATTTCAGACAATCCAGTGTTACTGCAACAAGGATGATAATACCTGAGAATACGAACTGGAGGTTTGTATCAATACCCAGGATTGTGAGGGAGTATGTTAATGCTGTAAAGATACATACACCGGTAACAACACCGGAAATCTTACCAATACCACCGGTAAATGATACACCACCGACAACACAGGCTGCAATGGCATCCATATCCCAGCCCTGTCCATAAGCTGCACTACCTGAACCAACCATTCTGTTACACTCAAGCCATGATCCGAATCCGTAAAGGATACCGGCAAGGATGAATGCGCCAAGTGTTACCTTGAAAACTGATATACCTGAAACTGCTGCTGCCTCTGGGTTTCCACCTACAGCGTACAGATTCTTACCAAATGTAGTCTTGTTCCAGATGAACCATACTACTACGATTGCAACTACTGCCCAAATGATAATAGTTGGGAAGTTTCCTATTGTTGGGATGAACATATTTGGTATTGCTGAATCAATAGCACCAAACGAAACACCCTTTGTCGCATATGTTACAAGTCCGAAGATGATCAGCATGTTCGCCATTGTTGAAATGAACGGATGCATCTTGTACTTCGCCATGAAGAAACCTGCAATACTTGAGAACACTGTTGTGAGGATAATACATGCAACAAGTGCAAATAATGCTTTTCCTACAACCGGCATACTTGAGAAATCAAATATGTGTCCAAACACACCACCTGTATTTGCACCATTGTGCATGATAATGGTAGCTGTAACCATACCCATACCAACCATACGTCCAATCGAAAGATCGGTACCGGTCAGGAGGATAAGTCCCGCAACACCGAGTGCCAGGAACATTCTAGGTGATGCCTGCTGAAGTATGTTCAGTATATTGGTAACTGTGAGGAGCTGTGTGTTCTTCACAATTGGAGTGATGATACAAAGTGCAATGAATATCAACACGATTACTATATACAGACCGTTCTTGTAAAGGAACTGTGTTGTGTTGAATGTGTACTTGTAATTCTCAAATTTCTGTGCTCTGCTCTGCATGAATGTGTACTTGGACATTCTAAGGAGATCTATCAGATGATACTTGTGTGAAAATGCATCATGCTTTCTGTCCTTAATCTCCTGAAGTCTTGAC
>ENA-OPAK01000828-OPAK01000828.1-human-gut-metagenome-genome-assembly--contig:-NODE-828-length-10407-cov-2.780236_pt1 | contig 10407 bp, 10 predicted proteins | sample MGYA00241055_ERZ501426 | MGnify/ENA primary metagenome ERZ501426 (study PRJEB25962, sample SAMEA2042626) | human gut metagenome | biome: human gut; feature: human-associated habitat; material: faeces... | reverse complement strand
AAGCCGAGAATGATGATTCCCAGTCCGATGAGCATGAACAGGTAGTTTTTCCGTCCGAGCGGCATGCGGGCCTCCGCCTCTTTCCGCTGTTCGGCTCCGTTTTTCGATGCGGCCGGTGCGCCGCCTTTTCCCTTTGTCGTCTGTGCCATATCTTACATATATTGACTCTGATTGTTCCGTCGTTTTCCCGTGCCGGAATGCCGCATCGGCCCCGGTGAATCAGTAGAGATTGATTTTCGTGGTGTTCATCCGGACGAATTTGTTCACCGCGAAGAGGGTGAACAGCGCCGATATCAGAATCCCCAGCAGCAGCATACCGCAGAGGACGTAATAGACCGGTCGGCTCTCCGCCAGAAAGGTCACTTCGGGGAGCCCTTCGCCGAGTCCCGCCACGAGCGCGAGGAACATCGCCGCGGCGATGAGCCATGCGTAGACGCCGTGGAGGATGCTGCGCAGAAGGAACGGTTTCATGATGAACCATTTGGAAGCCCCGACGAGCTTCATCGTATTTATCAGGTAGCGTTTGGAATAGATGGTCAGGCGGATGGTGTTGTTGAGCAGGATGAGTGCAATGACCAGCAGGGCGCCTCCGAAGAGCAGCAGGACGAGATTGAACTTGTTGATGTTGGAGCCTATCTGTTCCACCACGGCCCGCTGATAGACCACCTCTTCGATGCCGTTCCAGGAAGCGGCCTCCTTTTCGAACTTGCGGACATAATCCTTGTCGGAATACTGTGCGTGCGGTTTCACTTCGTAGGCATCGGGCACCGCCAAAATTTTAAAATAAAGAAAGTGACATCTTCCGCACGGGATGGGGAGACGGTTATCATCAGCGAAGAGCCGATTGATATTCCGTGGGCAAAGAAAGTAATCCATGAAATTGGTTATGAGATGACCGACAGTTCCAATGAGCCATACGAAAAGAAAGGACTGTTCCGCTTCGGGAAAAAATAAGGAGGTTTTTTACCAATGAAAAGGCAAAGCAAATTCTTTGGAGAGTTCAAGAAGTTTATTCTGCGTGGAAATGTGATGGATATGGCGGTCGGTGTTATTGTCGGCGGCGCATTTACGTCCATTGTGACATCTCTGAATGCAGATATCCTGACTCCGATCCTGGGAATTTTCGGAGGCACGGACTTTTCTTACCTTACGGTTACGCTTGGAACAGGAGAAAATGCACCGGTTCTGCATTATGGCAATTTTATTACTGCAGTAATCAATTTTCTGATCACGGCACTTGTGATTTTTATTATGTTGAAAGTTATCAACCGGATCACAGAAAAACTGAGCACGTTAGCAGGTATGGAGGAAGAAAAGCCGGAACCGACAACAAAAAAATGTCCATTCTGTTATTCGGAAATTGATATCAGGGCAACCAGATGTCCGCACTGTACATCCGTATTGGATGAACAGGAACAAAATAATAACACTATTGGAAGGGAGTGACAGAGCCATCATGGAGGTCACTTCCTTTTCAAAATCAGGTGAGCATGAAATTAGAAATAGAAAAGAGGAAAACAATATGGATGAAAACACAAAAAAGCGCTTAGACCAGCAGTTTGCTTTTATCCGGGAAATTGACAGGGAAAAATTTATTGGGAGACAAACCTATTTATCGGATGGCAGGCGAAAGGAAAATGATGCGGAGCATGCCTGGCATATGGCGATCATGACCATGTTGCTCAGTGAGTATGCGAATGAACCGATTGATGTGCTTCATACAATCGGCATGCTTTTAATCCATGATCTGGTGGAGATTGATGCCGGAGATACTTATGCTTATGATGAGGAGGGAAAGAAGACACAGGCTGACCGGGAGAAAAAAGCGGCCGACCGGATTTATGGTCTTCTTCCGGAAGAACAGGGAAAGATGCTGTATGATTTGTGGCTTGAATTTGAGGCACAGAAGACGCCAGAAGCAAAGTTCGCGCGTGTGATGGATAATCTACAGCCTATGATGTTAAACGCCGCTACAGACGGCAAAGCGTGGGTAGAACACGGGGTGCATCTGGCACAGATTATGAAGCGTAACGAGCATACAGCAGAATATTCTGAAACTTTAATGGAATATGCAAGGGAAATGTTTATACAGCCGAATCTTGACAACGGGCATATCATCGAGGATGAAAAGAAATAGTTCAGGGCTGTAATGCAGAACAAAAGCGTGTGAAAACCAGAAAATTTTCACACGCTTTTCGTCTGCGTTTTTTTATGAGATTGTCATGAAATAATTACGCATTTTTTGCATCGTTGTACTTCTTTACATAATTCTTGATACGATCGTATGGATTCAACAGATCGCTGATAGAAGAATCATGATTTAAAGTATCAATGATATATGCAATATATTTACTCATATCGCAGCTGATATAGTACTCACGGGAGAGAAGCTCCGGAGTCTGATAAATCAGGTTTGTGGTTACTACACGGTAAATCAGACCTTCTTCGTATGCTTTATCGAAAGAAGCAAGTCCGTTTGTGAATAATCCGAACGTAGAAACAACGAAAATACGGTTTGCTTTACGCTTCTTTAATTCACGTGCAGTGTCAATCATGCTTTCGCCGGAGGAAATCATATCATCAATGATCAGTACATCTTTGCCTTCGACGTTGGAGCCTAAGAATTCATGGGCAACGATCGGGTTACGTCCGTCTACGACACGGCTGAAGTCACGTCTCTTGTAAAACATACCCATATCAATGCCAAGTACGTTTGCAAGGTAAATTGCACGGTTTGTGGCACCTTCGTCCGGGCTGATGATCATCAGATGCTCGGCATCAATGGTCAGATCCTTTACGTTCTTTAAGATACCTTTGATGAACTGATAGGAAGGCATTACATTCTCAAAGCCATTCAGAGGAATCGCATTCATAACACGAGGATCGTGAGCATCAAATGTGATGATGTTGTCGATTCCCATATTGTAAAGCTCCTGCAGTGCTAATGGGCAGTCAAGAGATTCACGGGCAGTTCTTCTGTGCTGACGGCTTTCGTACAGGAATGGAAGAATGACAGTGATACGGCGGGCTTTTCCGCCGACTGCAGCAATGACACGCTTTAAATCCGCAAAGTGATCATCTGGAGACATATGATTGGTATGTCCGCAGAGTGAATAGGTCATGCTGTAGTTCGTAACATCTACCATGATATAGAGGTCATAGCCCCGGACAGACTGATTGATAACACATTTCGCTTCTCCGGAACCAAATCGTGGAATATGAGGCTCGATGATGTAGCTCTCTTTGTGATATTCCTTGAAAGCAATATCGTTGTGATGCTCGTGTTCGCGATGCTCTCTCCAGGTGGACAGATAGCTGTCTACTTTTTTCCCTAATTCCATACAGCTTGCAGTCGGAATCAGTCCGAGAGTACCGGTTGGCATGGTTTCCAAAATTCTTTCGTCGTTTGGCATGATTTTCCTCCAGGTTTAAATTAATTGATAAACATATATGCATATAATAGACCCATAACTATGGGGTATTATCTGGAAATGATACGTGTGCGTTTCTGTTTGCGGATATCTTCTTCTGTGAACAGATTGATAAAAGTATAGGAATCTAAAATACGTGAAAATGTTCGTTCAGAATAGGACTCCTTGATCCGTTCCACACTCAGGTTGGTAGAAATAATGGTGGATTTTTGCCGGATCAGCCGTTCATTCACACACAAAAACAGCTGGGAAGAGGTAAAGGAGTTAATCAGTTCTGTTCCCAGGTCGTCGATGACTAACAAATCGCAGTCGAAAATATTCTGGTGTGTGGCAATTGCATCGGAATCTTTTTCAAACACACCTTTGCTTAATATATCAAATAATTGAAATGCTGTAAAGTAAATTACGGAATATCCGTGGTCAAGAAGTTCTTTGGCAACACAGTTTGTCAGAAAAGTTTTTCCGACACCGGTTTTTCCGTAAAACAGCAGATTTTTTGGCTTGTGATCAAAATCGTCAATAAAATAATGACATTCCCGCACCGCTTTTTGTGCGGTTTCATAAGAAGAAAGTCCTGTCAGCGGATTTTTTTCCTCTTTCGAATAAAAATCGTAGCGGAAATTGTCAAAATTTTCAATACGGAGTATTTGGCGAATGTTGGACTGGGCATAGACGGTATTGATAATTGCCTGTTTAAAACAGTGGCATTTTTTCCCGTCGATATACCCGCTGTCTTTGCAATCCGGACAGGTATAAACCGGGTCCAGATAGTCTGCCGGATATCCGCTTGCAGTAAGGAGCTGCTGCCGTTCCAGAGACAGGGCACTTAGTTCCTGCTTTAAGGAGGCCAGTGCATGGGTGTCTCCATCAAGATGCAGACGCGCCTGACGGACGGAAGAAGATGCAACACTTGCATCAATTTCCTTCAGACGGGGAAGCTTTTTTAAAACCTCCGCACGCCGTGTTTCGAGAATATGACGGTTATGCAGTTGGCGCTCATCGTATTCATGCATGATCTCATCATACTGTGCATTGGAAAGCGGCATTTGATTCTCCTTTTATTGCTCAACAGATGATATGGGAGTGATTATGACCGGATCGGAGAGTTTAAAAGCATGGCTTCCAGACTCTTATAGTCATTTTCACGGGATTCAAAGTTATTAAAATTGTTTTTCTTCGGAGAAGCGGCTGCATTTGCTTTCGCTGCGGCTCTCTCCTTTTTCTTTTGCTGATGGGTGGCGTCGAGGCGTTTGACATCTTCCAGAGAATGTACCTTGTCGTTATACCAGCTGGTCAGAATAGAATCGGCATAACTGAAACTTGACTGACCGGTACTGGAAATGGTGCGGGCACAGGCTTCCTGGATCAATGACAGATCAAAAGCGTATTCTTTGGTCCATTTGCGGATCATGGCTGTTTCGGAATCGATAAGGTTTCTTCCAGTGATGCCGAAAGCTTTCATGACGGCGTAGTACGCTTTGCTGCGGACGGCGGCTTCACTTTTGGCCTGTTCCACAGAAGTAATTTTTTTCTCATGCCATGCCAGTGCCACTTTATTCAGATAACGAAGATTTGTATGTCCTTTGCTGACGCAATATTCCACCAGATAGACGATCAGTTCGGCAGAAAAGTGAAGATCTTCATGCCAGAATAAGATCGTGTTGATATCATTCTCACTGAATGGATGCCGGATATAGGTTTCCACGACAAAAAGCATTTCCTGAATATCCGGATTTTTCTGAAATTCTGCGATTTCATCCAGCGTATAATGGCGGATCTGCGGTTCCTGCGGCTGATTCGCAGGCTGGGAGCAAGAAACGTTTTCCCCTGCAGCGGATGCTGGTGTTTCTTCCAAAGAAACAGCAGACGGGGCAGGAGAGGAAGATGCCTCTTCCGTGTTTGTGGAATCTTCCGGAAACGGAAGAAGACCGATTCCGCACAATTTACCGTCGGCGGTTTCCTCCAGAGAGAGGAGTCCTTCTTTCTGCCAGTAACGCAGTGCACGCTGAATGTCCATTTCTGTATTGTTAAATTTGTCAGCAATTTCAGAAATTGTACAATTTGATGCATGAGAATGGATGCACCGTAATAAATATAAATATACCTTAACAAATTCCCCGTTTGCGGACGGCATAAAGCGGTCAATAAACTGGTTGGGAACGATTGTGTCCGTGGCTGGACAATCATTGTGCAGCTGAATGTTTATCATATGTCATAGTACCTTTCTTATTATGCATTTGTGATTATAGCACAATCATTTTCCAAATGGAAGAAGAAAAACACCCGTAAATCCCTGGTAATCAGGGGGATACTGATTGTGAACAACATTGTGGATAAAGTGGATAAGTCCACCAAAACGTACAAATTCAAAACGGAAAGGAGTGGATAAATATAGACAAAAAATCCACACAGAACGAAGAAAGAATCAACGTTTCTATGTGGATAATGTGGATAAGTTATTTTCCAAGGAGGGATTCGCCGATTTCTACGACATTTCCGGCTCCCATGGTTATCAACAGATCTCCGTTCATACAATTTTTTAATAAAAACTTTTCGATCTCTTCAAAAGAAGGAAAATAGTGCGCGTCTTTTCCTTTGGCTGTCAGGCGCTCCAGAATATCTTTCGAGCTTACACCGAAGGTATTCTGTTCGCGGGCAGCAAAGATGTCTGCCAGAACAATGACATCTGCCATGGAAAGTACTTCGGCAAAATCATCCAGAAAAGCTTTGGTGCGGGAGTAGGTGTGTGGCTGGAATACCAGCACCAGACGCTTATGCGGATATTTCTGCGCGGCGGTCAGTGTCGCACGGATCTCTGTCGGATGATGTGCATAATCGTCAATGATGGTGACACCGTCTACGGTTCCTTTGTACTGGAAACGGCGGTTGGCACCGTGGAAAGCGTCCAGACCTCTGATGATGGCATCTGTGCTGATTCCCATGGTACAGGCAAGGGCGATGGCGGCCATGGCATTTCCGGCATTGTGTCGTCCGGGAACGGCAAGTTTGATTTCACAGATGGCCTCTTTGTTGTGCATGGCGGTAAAAGAAGGACAGGCTTTGTCATCATATGTCAGATTATCTGCATAATATTCACAGGAATCATCAAAACCGTAGGTGATGATCTGCTGTGGAAGTCCGTCGGTCAGTTCCTGATGGTCTGCAATTTCTCCATTGATAATGGTTGCTCCGTCTGCCAGTGTATTGCCGGCAAATTTACGGAAAGAACGACGGATGTCGTTGATATCCTTGAAAAAGTCCAGATGTTCTGCTTCTACATTTAAGATGATGCTGTATTTTGGACGGAAATTCAGGAAACTGTTGGTGTATTCACAGGCCTCCGAAACAAAGATTCCGGAATGACCGACACGCAGGTTTCCTCCGATAGAGGGAAGAATTCCGCCAACAGTGATGGTCGGATCGGATTTCGCAGCAAGAAGAATCTCACTGATCATGGAAGTTGTGGTTGTTTTGCCGTGGGTTCCGGCAACGGCAACGGAATTGTTGTAGTTGTCCATGATCTGTCCAAGCAGTTCTGCACGGGAGAGCATTGGCAGTCCCTGGGATCTGGCCTCTGCAAATTCCGGATTATCCGGATGGATTGCGGCTGTGTAGACAACCAGATCAATGCCGGGAATGATATTTTCGGCACTTTGTCTATAAAAAATCTGAGCACCTTTGGATGCGAGCATGCGGGTAAGATCGGATTCTTTTGCATCGGACCCGGAAATCGTAAAGCCTTTTTCCAGAAGAATTTCAGCGAGTCCGCTCATGCTGATTCCGCCAATTCCGATAAAGTGAATATGAATGGGGTCATTAAATTTTAATTTATACATCAGGATTACCTACCTATTTTAATAAAGTTTTTTTCTATTATACCACTCTATAACCAAAGGCGCACCCGAAAATATATTGTGCATTTTGCCAAAAAACAACAAAAAAACTCAGCATTTTTGTATAAACTGTTGTACATAAAAGGATAATATGATATACTACAGTAATAGTAAGAAACAAACATAATATTTAGAACAGACGAGGAGTGATGACGTGATTAAGAAAGAAATGATAGCCATGCTTTTAGCAGGCGGTCAGGGCAGCAGACTTGGAGTTCTGACATCGGACGTCGCCAAGCCGGCGGTAGCATTTGGCGGCAAGTACAGAATTATCGATTTTCCACTCAGCAATTGTATCAATTCCGGAATTGATACGGTTGGTGTGCTGACGCAGTATCAGCCACTCCGGCTGAACACACATATCGGCATCGGCATTCCGTGGGATCTCGATCGGAACAATGGTGGAGTGACCGTACTTCCACCGTATGAGAGAAGCAATAACAGTGAATGGTATACCGGTACAGCCAATGCCATTTATCAGAATCTGCGCTATATGGAAAGTTATAATCCGGAATATGTTCTGATCCTTTCCGGAGATCATATTTATAAGATGGATTATGAGGTTATGCTGGACTTCCATAAGGCAAATCATGCGGATGTGACGATTGCGACGATGCCTGTTTCCATGGAGGAGGCAAGCCGTTTCGGAATTGTGATTGCGGATGAAAACAAAAAGATTCAGGATTTTGAGGAAAAACCGGAAAAACCGCGGAGTAATCTGGCATCCATGGGAATTTATATTTTCTCCTGGAAAGTATTAAGAGATGCTCTTATTGAATTAAAAGATCAGCAGAGCTGTGATTTCGGAAAGCATATTATTCCGTATTGCTTCAAAAACAACAAGAGGCTTTTTGCATATGAGTTCAGCGGTTACTGGAAGGATGTGGGAACACTTGGCTCATACTGGGAAGCCAATATGGAGCTGATTGATCTGATTCCGGAATTCAATCTTTACGAGGAATTTTGGAAGATTTACACGAAGTGCGATACGATTGAGCCGCAGTACATAGCACCGGGGGCAAAAGTGGAGCGCTGCATTATTGGGGAGGCAGCAGAGATTCATGGAGCGGTGATCAATTCGGTAATCGGACCAAACGTATATATCGGACCGGGGGCTGTCGTGCGAGATTCCATTATTATGAAGGATACCAGTATCGGCAGGGATGTAACGATTGACAAATCCATAATTGCAGAAAACTGCAGAATTGAAGATGGGGTAACACTGGGAATAGGAGAGGCAGCACCAAACAAATTAAACGAGAGTGTTTATTCGTTTGGACTGGTAACGATTGGAGACGATTCTGTTGTTCCGGAGAATGTAAAGGTGGGCAAAAACACTGCCATTTCCGGTGTGACAGTAAAAGAAGATTATCCAGACGGGGTATTGGCAGGCGGCGAAGTAATTATTAAGGCAGGTGACAGAAAATGAAAGCAGTAGGAATTATTTTGGCGGGTGGCAATAACAACCGGATGGGAGAACTGTCCAGAAAACGTGCGATTCCGGCGATGCCGGTCGGCGGAAGTTTCCGCTGCATTGACTTTGTCTTAAGTAACATGAGCAATTCGCATGTACAGACAGTTGCTGTACTCACACAGTATAATTCCCGTTCACTGAATGAACATTTAAGTTCTTCAAAATGGTGGGATTTTGGAAGAAAACAGGGAGGTCTGTATCTGTTTACACCAACCGTTACGGCAGAAAACAGTGACTGGTATCGTGGCACGGCAGATGCCATGTATCAGAATATTGATTTCCTGAAAAACCGTCACGAACCGTATGTGATCATATCCAGCGGTGACTGTGTGTATAAGATGGATTACAATGACCTGCTGGAGTTTCATATCGCAAAGAAAGCAGATATTACCATTGCATGCAAGGATATGCCGGCAGATGCGGATGTCAGCCGTTTCGGAGTCGTCCGTATGAATGAAGATTCCCGGATCACGGATTTTGAGGAAAAACCGCTGGTGGCACAATCCAATACGATTTCCACAGGAGTGTATATTATCCGGAGAAGACAGCTGATCGAAATTCTCGAAAAATCAGCGGAGGAAAACCGGTTTGATTTTGTTACGGATGTGCTGGTGCGTTACCGCAATGTAAAGCGTGTGTATGGATATAAACTGAATAGTTACTGGAGTAATATTGCAAGTGTAGATGATTACTTCCGTACAAATATGGACTTTTTGAAACCGGATGTGAGAAAGTACTTTTTCCGCGAAGAGCCGAAGATTTATTCGAAAGTGGATGATCTTCCGCCGGCAAAATATAATATGGGATCGGACGTCAGCAACAGTCTGATCGCCAGTGGATGTATTATAAACGGCAGGGTAGAAAATTCTGTTTTGTTTAAGAAAGCGTTTGTAGGAAAAAATTGCGTGATCAAGAATTCGATTATCTTGAATGATGCATATATTGGCGATAATACGCATGTAGAAAACTGCATTGTGGAGAGCCATGGAACGCTTCGGGCAAATACATTTTATTCCGGAGACGATGCTGTCCGGATTGTTGCAGAAAACAACGAAAGATATATGCTCTAGGGAGAGACTAGAAGGGGGATACATATGCAGATTACAGACGTTAGAATCCGCAAGGTGGAAAAAGAAGGCAAGATGAAAGCCGTGGTATCTATCACAATCGATGATGAATTTGTCGTACATGATATCAAAGTGATCGAAGGGGAAAAAGGATTGTTTATCGCGATGCCGAGCAGAAAAGCCGGCGACGGAGATTTCCGGGATATCGCACATCCGATCAATTCCGCGACAAGGGATCAGATTCAGGGATTGATACTGAAAAAGTATGAAGAGGTCTTGCAGGAGAAGGAATAAACGATTAAAATAAGAGAAATGGGACTGTGGAGTAATCCATGGTCCTTTTCTTAATTACAGACTTTTTGAATCCGTAATTGCGAAACTTATGGATGGGCGGCTCCCGTGTGGTGGCTGGGGCTGCTGCTTCCTGTGGCGTGCGATTCAGACAGAATCTTAGAATTTGCGAAAATGATTGCGTGGCTCTAATTTTGTGTCCGGGCAACGTTTCGACAGCGGCGCGGCTTGTGTCCGTCTGCCAAGGATGC
>ENA-OPAK01000814-OPAK01000814.1-human-gut-metagenome-genome-assembly--contig:-NODE-814-length-10477-cov-3.145270_pt1 | contig 10477 bp, 8 predicted proteins | sample MGYA00241055_ERZ501426 | MGnify/ENA primary metagenome ERZ501426 (study PRJEB25962, sample SAMEA2042626) | human gut metagenome | biome: human gut; feature: human-associated habitat; material: faeces... | reverse complement strand
TCTCTCCATGTTGGTTGAAGCACGCTTACCAATGAGCTCAGTTCTCACGCCGTTGTACAGATTGCCCTTGCCGATAAATATCTGAAGCACATCTAGCTGGCCATTCTCCGCACACTCACTTCCCACGTCGTTGAGTATGGTCGTGTTCTCATCCTGCATAAATATCTGTACAAGACGTATGTGTGCGTCCTTCTCTATATTAAAACGCGTACGGAATGCCAGGCTGCCGCCCTCCGCATTCTCGCCAAATGTCTCTATGACTGTCATGTCTGAACCTGCATCTGCCTGCACGTAAGCATAACCGCTGCTGCCATTTGCCCCGGTTCCATTTATCAGCACGTGTACAGTCTGCCCTTTATTGGTCTCGTCCGCAACGAGTACACTTCCTGCTGCCTGCTGTGCGAAGAGTACGTCCGCATCTCTTCCTGCACCAGTCTCTATTCCATCGAAATCAGAAGCCTGCTTATCAGCTTTCTTGCCGCCATCTATCTTCACACTGCATCCCGCCATGTCCGGATTCCAGTTAAGTGCTGTGTCGTTCATGCGAAGCCAGTACCATGTCTTTGCCGGGAGCTTGTTGATCTTCATCTCGTTATTGTTCTCCATGTCACCGCACCTCCTTAACCTATGCTGCCCTTCATCTCAAGACGGATGAGGTTGTTCATCTCAAGAGCATACTCAAGCGGCAGCTCCTTCGATACATTGTCTGCAAATCCACTGACGATACATGCTCTCGCGTCTTCTTCACTCATTCCTCTGGACATCAGGTAGAACACAGCCTCGTCACTGATGCTTCCTATCTGTGCCTCATGTCCCACATTTACCTTCTTGGTTCTGATATCCATGGCCGGTATGGTGTCCGAACGTGATATCGAATCAAGCATAAGTGACTGGCAGGAAACTGCTGCCTTGGAGTTCTCAGCCTCCTTTGTCACTACAACTGATGAACGGAATGTGCTTATACCCCCGTCCTTGGAGATAGACTTTGTGTTGATATATGAGCTTGTGTCAGGTGCCGCATGAACTACCTTCGCTCCTGTGTCAAGGTTCTGTCCCTTACCAGCAAATGTAACTCCGGTGAACTCCATCCTGGCGCCCTTGCCCTTGAGCACGCTCATCGGGTAAAGGTATGACACATGTGATCCAAATGAACCCGATACCCACTCGATGGTTCCACCCTCTTCAACTCGAGCTCTCTTGGTGTTCAGGTTGTACATGTTCTTGGACCAGTTCTCTATGGTTGAATATCTGAGCTTTGCGTTCTTGCCGACAAACAACTCCACACAGCCTGCGTGAAGGTTCGCCACATTGTACTTCGGTGCCGAACATCCCTCTATAAAGTGGAGGTCTGCTCCCTCATCTACTATGATGAGTGTGTGCTCAAACTGACCCGCGCCCGCTGCATTAAGTCTGAAGTATGACTGAAGTGGGATCTCAACCTTTACTCCAGGTGGCACATATACAAATGAACCGCCTGACCACACAGCTCCGTGAAGTGCTGCAAATTTGTGATCATGAGGGGTGACAAGCTTCATGAAATGCTTCTGCACCATGTCTGCATACTCACCTGTGAGTGCACTCTCCATATCAGTGTACACAACTCCCTGATCAGCAACCTCCTTACGGACATTATGGTATACAAGCTCTGAGTCGTACTGTGCTCCAACTCCGGCTAACGACTCTCTCTCCGCCTTAGGAATACCTAATCTGTCAAATGTATCCTTAATCTCTTCTGGTACATCCTTCCAGTCACCCTTCATATTCGTATTGGCACGAACATAAGTAGCAATATTATCCATATTGAGTCCATCAATAGACGGACCCCAGTCAGGCACCTGCATATTGTTGTATATCTGTAAAGACTTAAGTCTGAACTCTCTCATCCAAGCAGGATCATGCTTCTCTTCTGATATCTTCTCAACGATTTCTGGAGTAAGTCCCTGCTTTATTCTATAAGAATCGTTCTCTTCGTTCTTAATATCATAAACACTTCTGTTTATGTCATCTACAAATGTCTTTTCTTCCATTACAAGCCTCCGAGCCTTAATTACCTGATGAATCTTTCGAAACCATTCTCATTGATATCATCAATCATAGCACTGTCGCCTGTTGCAACAACATTACCATTGACAAGAACATGAGTATAATCCACCTTAAGTGCCTCTAAGATACGGGTGCTGTGAGTGATAATAAGAAGTGCTCCGTTCTGAGTCTTCTGATATTCTTCAACACCTAGCGATACTGTCTTAACAGCATCTACATCAAGTCCTGAGTCAGTCTCATCAAGAATAGCAAGAGAAGGCTCAAGCATAAGAAGCTGTAATATCTCAGCTTTCTTCTTCTCACCACCTGAGAAACCAACATTAAGGTCTCTGTCCATATATGATGGATCCATCTGAAGGAATTCCATCTTCTCCTGAAGGAGCTTCTTGAACTTGAAGTATGTCATCTTCTTTCCACGCTGCTCCATAGAACTTCTTATAAAATTACCAAGTGTAATACCAGGAACCTCAATAGGATTCTGGAAAGACAGAAAAAGCCCTGCCTGTGATCTCTCAGCAACATTCTTAGAAAGTAAATCTTCTCCGTTAAATGTAACCTTACCACCTAATATCTCATATCTTGGGTTACCCATGAGAGCATAACCAAGAGTAGACTTACCTGCTCCGTTAGGTCCCATAAGTACATGAGTCTCTCCCTTATTAAGAGAAAGATCAACCCCATGAAGTATTTCTTTATCTTCAACACCAACCTTAAGCTGGCTCACATTTAATATTTCCTGTGCCATAATGCCTCCTTAACTGTACATTCTTTTAGCAACACACATAATATCATTGAAAGAAAAGGTTGTAAAGTTATTCATAATAACAATTGTTACTATTGTTTAACATAGTTACTTCTATTTCTTTGTTTCAGAAACTATCGTATTCTCATATATATCTTACTTCCCTGAGATAAAATATAAACACAGGTATATCCTCACTGTAATCCTTACTCTTTGATACTGTCATCTCCACCCACTTATACTCTCCATCAAGAAGCCGTCTGTATCTCAATCTCAATGATTTTTTATTATTTCTGAAATGTTCAAGCACCTTGTCCGGATTGACAAAATCTCTATATACTCCGGCATCCTCCGGATGAACTACTCCCATATCAATATATTTATCAATATATTCCTTAATGCCGCCTGATAATTCGGCATCTCTAATTATATCCTCCTTAGTTGACTTTATAAGTTCGTATCTGTCATGCAGGAAATCGGCTCTGAGTATCTTAATAAATGTATTATATATAATATCCATTGCATCTTCTCTTGCACCTGCCTGATAATCAGCTTCTTTCCATGTGAAAAGCACTCTCCTGTTATCCTCAGAATAATTTGTTGGCTTAGTAACCTCAAATACATACCATTTATATGTTCCATCCATATTATATCTTATCTGGTATCTTCCTCTTTCTTTCCCCTCATCAAGCTGTTTCTTAATTCTGTCAAGATTAATAGCTTCTTTATAAAGTGAAACATCATCCGGGTGGATAACACCGTACCTGATATATCTGTCTGCATATTCTGCAATAGTCTTAGGTCTTGGTGTCATAACATAATCAGGCTCATCTGTCCTTCTTATAAAGTGATATGCTCCCGTATCAAGATCAACATCTGCAATCTTCCAGAAGTAATCAGTTATCTCCTTAAGATAAGACTTATCATTCTTTCTTGTTTTTAAAATAATAAGCTTATCAGCTACATTGTCCTTATCATCAACAAGCTTCTCATAATCACTTATAGACATAGGTCTGTAATAATAGTATCCCTGCGCATATTCACAGCCTAAAAGTTCAAGCAGCTTAAACTGTTCATCAGTCTCAATACCCTCAGCAATAGTCGGAATATCAAGCTGTCTTGCCATATCAAGAACTGCAGTTATAATGCTTACACCTTTATCATTATTTTCCGGATTAAGGTCTAGAAATTTCATATCCAGTTTCAGAACATCTGCATCAATATCCTTAAGCATGTTAAGTGATGAATATCCGCTTCCAAAATCATCAATAAGAATCTTAAAGCCCGCATTCTTAAATGCCTTCTCCGTATCCTTAATTACCGAGCCATTCTCCACATATGCACTCTCTGTAATCTCTATTTCAATATACTCTGTTGAAATATTATATTTTTCAATCATGTCTTTAAGTATTCTTACAACATCCATAGAGTATATATCTGCTCTCGAAACATTTATTGATATTGGCAGTGCTGTTCTTCCCTCATCAAGCCATCTTCTTATAGTCTGACATACTTTATCCCATATATACACATCAAGTTTATTTATAAATCCGTTTTTTTCAAGCAGCGGTATAAACTGTCCTGGTGAAATAAATCCTTTCTCAGGACTTATCCATCTCACAAGTGCCTCAGAACCAATAATCTTACCTGTCTGTAATATACATTTGGGTTGAAGATAAAATGTAAATTCTCCATTATCCATTGCACTGCATATCTCTGGCATAAGCTTTGCTTCTGCTTCCTGTTCCCTTACCATACTCTCATCATACCAGCAGATATCCTTATCAGGGCGCTGTTTTGCTATCTCTAGCGCACCATACGCATAGTCACACATCTCACCTGTAGTTATATCCTTATCTGCAGTCTTATATGCACCATAATATGCCCTTGTAATATCATGCCCCCTGTATCCGTTGACAATACCTGATATTTTTCCTCTGATAATATTAATTATATCATCATTCTCTTCAAATATAACACAGAAATTGTCTCCACCCATATATCCGGAAATTGTTCCATACCCGGCATCAATATTCTTAAGAGCTTCTCCAATCTCTATAAGAAGCTCATCACCGGTTTCACGTCCATACCACTTATTAATAAGATGAAAATTCTCTACATCCATAGCCAGTATACAATATGTTTTGTTATCAAAAAGTACTGTTTTATCAGCTATTCTCCAGAAAGTTCTTCTTAATGGAAGATTCGTAGCCAGATCGTAATTATATCTATCAGGATTGATTCTTAACTTATTATACCTGCTCATGTCTACCATAGCTGCCTCCTTTGTACCCTCAATATATTATAAGCCCACGTCGCCCAAAATACCTTTTCCATTTTATCATTAATACATTGATAAAACAATAATTTAAATATAAAATAACTATCAACTAGATATGTTTATAAAAAATCATATAATTAAGGAGACTTTACCATGGCAAAATACATAATGGCTCTTGATGCCGGAACAACAAGCAACCGCTGTATTCTTTTCAACAGAAGTGGCGAGATGTGCAGTGTTGCACAGAAAGAATTCACACAATATTTCCCAAAACCTGGGTGGGTAGAACATGATGCAGATGAAATCTGGTCAACGATTCTGGAAGTTGCCAGACAGGCTCTTGCAAATGTAGGTGCTAACGCGTCAGATATTGCCTCAATAGGAATAACCAACCAGCGTGAAACAACAGTTGTATGGGACAGATATTCTGGTGAGCCTGTATACAATGCTATTGTATGGCAGTGCAGAAGGACTTCAGAATACGCAGATTCTCTTAAAGAGAAAGGGCTTACAGAAACAATCCGTAACAAAACCGGTCTTGTTATTGATGCGTATTTTTCTGGAACCAAGTTAAAATGGATTCTTGATAATGTTAAAGGTGTCCGTGAGCGTGCCGAAAAAGGAGATCTGCTTTTTGGAACAATTGAAACATGGTTAATCTGGAAGCTTACTAAAGGTCAGGTTCATGCCACAGATTATTCCAATGCATCAAGAACGATGCTTTTCAACATTAATACACTTGAATGGGACGAAGACATCTTAAAAGAGCTTGATATTCCAAAATGCATGCTTCCAAAGGCAGTCCCATCAAGCAGCATATTTGGTGAGACCTCCGCTGAATTCTTCGGCTGTCCTATCCCAATCGGAGGTGCTGCCGGCGACCAGCAGGCTGCACTTTTCGGACAGACCTGTTTTGACGCAGGAGAAGCCAAGAATACATATGGAACAGGCTGCTTCCTTCTTATGAATACTGGAGAAAAGCCTATTTTTTCAAAGAACGGTCTTGTTACTACTATTGCATGGGGACTTGACGGTAAAGTCACATATGCACTTGAAGGCTCGATATATGTAGCCGGAGCTGCCATCCAATGGCTTCGTGACGAAATGCATTTTATTGATTCTTCACAGGATTCGGAATATATGGCAAGAAAAGTTCCTGATACCAACGGATGCTACGTTGTTCCCGCATTTACAGGACTTGGTGCACCATACTGGGACCAGTACGCAAGAGGTACTATCTTAGGAATAACCCGTGGTGTCAACAAATACCACATTATACGTGCCACACTTGAATCAATCGCTTATCAGGTAAACGATGTTCTTACTGCAATGAAAGCAGATTCAGGCATAGAACTTTCTTCTCTTAAGGTCGATGGTGGTGCAAGTGCTAACAATCTTCTTATGCAGATGCAGGCTGATATATCCGGTGCTCCTGTAAACAGGCCTGTATGTGTTGAAACAACTGCCATGGGTGCGGCTTACCTTGCCGGACTCTCAGTTGGTTACTGGAAAAGTACCGATGACATAAGAAAGAACTGGTCTGTAGACAGAACATTTGACCCTGAAATCACCCAGAATGAGCGTGATTCCAAAGTCAGAATGTGGAAAAAAGCTGTTTCTTATTCATTTAACTGGGATAAATAATTCCGTCGGATGATTCTTCTAACATATAAAAGCGATATTGTATAAAAGTAAATTCATACAATATCGCTTAATCTTTTATTACCTTACAACACTCTTCTGGTTTTTGTGCATTGCACGAAATTTAGTAATGTTATTTTACCTATTATCCACCTTCTCTGGATACATATCATGATTTGCCATACGGTTGAATGCCACATCTTCCCACTTAGTTCCTGGCTTTCCATAATTACAGTATGGATCAATGGAAATTCCACCACGTGGTGTGAATTTGCCCCACACTTCAATATACTTTGGCTCCATCAGCTTAATCAAATCCTTCATAATCACGTTCACGCAGTCCTCGTGAAAATCCCCATGATTACGGAATGAAAACAGGTACAGCTTTAAGCTCTTGCTTTCCACCATTCTCTCGCCTGGGACATACGAAATAATAATGTTTGCGAAATCAGGCTGCCCTGTAATTGGACAGAGACTTGTGAATTCCGGGCAGTTAAACTTCACGAAATAATCATTTTCTGGATGTTTGTTTACAAATGTTTCAAGCAGGCCAGGGTTGTAATCTGTCTCGTAATTGTTCTGCTGGTTGCCTAATAATGTTAAATTCTCTTTTTCTCTCATAGCTTTCTCCAATTTTTATTTTATTGCAGGGTCACTTACCCCATTTGCTGCAAATGCAGCCGCTCTGTCGATACAGGTTCCACATTTGCCGCAAGGCACATCCTTTCCTTCATAGCAGGACCATGTAAGCTCGTATGGTGCGTTAAGCTCTAAGCCCATCTTCACCACCTCCGCCTTAGTCATATTCACAAATGGCGCCTCCACCTTTAACTGATGTCCTGAGCCCTCAAAAATCGCCTGATTCATAGCATCATTAAACATCGGTGAACAGTCTGGATAGGCAAAACCGGCTGAATCATCTGCATGTGCGCCATAAAGAATCACGCTGCAGTCCTTGCTTAGTGCAATGCTTGCCGCCGATGAAAGAAACAGTCCATTTCGAAATGGCACATAGGTGCTTACAGGCTTTTCGCCCTCCGTCTTTTCAATCTGCATGGCATAGCTCTCCTCTGGAATTTCCTCTGTAGACTGCTGCAATAAAGAGCAGTTGCTATATTGAAAAATCTTACTCAGATCCAGGAATAACTGCTCCACTCCGTAAAATGCAGAAACAGCCTTTGCCGCCTGAATTTCTTTATCGTGCTTCTGTCCATAAGAAACTGACAGAGCAATTACATTGTCCTTTCCATATCGGCTCACTGCCAATGCCAGTGCCGTAGTGGAATCCACGCCACCGCTTGATAATACTAATGCTTTCATAACTCATCTCTCCTATCTTAGATACATTTGTAATGCTGCATCGTCCTTAAAGCTTCCTCTTAACTCTACAGTCATTGTTCTCGTGTTGTTTTTCTTAATTCCTCTTGCCGACACACAGCTGTGATATCCTTCAAGCACCACCGCAACATCCTCGCTTCCTGTTATCTCTGTCATAATGTCCGCAATATCCTGACCGATTCTTTCCTGTAACTGCAGTCTTCTTCCAACCATATCGCATATTCTTGCAATCTTTGATAAGCCTATAACCTTCCCATTAGGAATGTACGCAACTGTCGCCTTCATATCATACATAAGCGCCATATGGTGCTCGCAGTAAGAAAACAGGTCGATGTCCTTCATAACTACAACCTTAGAAGTATCAAGCTCCTCAATTCCATCCTCAAATGTCTTATCAAACATCTGCGCAATTTCGTGATTGGAGTAATTCATCCCAAGAAAGACCTCCTCGTACATCTTCGCAACTCGCTTTGGTGTATCCTTTAAGCCCTCTCTCTCCGGGTCGTCGCCCAATGCAACAAGAATCCCTCTAATATGCTCCTCAATTGCTTTCGTATCTATCATCATAATCTCCATTCTTGCTTCACCCCGCAAACTTTGGGCTGAAAGCACAAATTTGCACGTAAAAAATCTTTGATATTAGGATTTTTCACATTATACGCCCCTTTCCTCTGGGTTCCAGATTACCTTGTGCATCTGAATCTGAAGACGCAAATCATTCATCCTTTTACCGGTCATGAAATTCACGATTTCCACTGGCTCAATTGAACCAAACACTGAGCTTATGAATACCTGGCATCTTTCTGTCAGATGAAATTTTTCAATTATTTTCTCTGCACATTCCAAATCATTAATGCTGCCCGAAACGAACTTGACTGTGTCCTGCTTTCTTAGAGCTTCCATATTGGAGAGAAGCATTTTCTCCTCACAGCCGCTGGATGGCAGCTTGTAATCCATAGTAAGGCTAAGTTTTTCTTTTGAAAATGCATTGGCAAGGGGAGCAATATCAACCGCTCCATTAGTTTCAATCTCTACTCGAATGTCCGATTTGTTCAATAATTTTTCTACCAGACTCCTGATATCCTTCTGTAATAAAGGCTCTCCCCCTGTCAGCGTCACATTTTTAATGCCTGTCTCACTGACATATTCACAAATCTCATCTGGTGACAGCTCCTCGTAATCACAAGCTGGCTCATTGGCCCACTTTGTATCACAGTAGGAGCAATTTAGGTTACAACCCTTGAATCTGATAAACACCGCCAATTCTCCGGCTCTTCTTCCCTCTCCATTAATACTTATAAATTTCTCAACAACTTTCATATTAGTTTCTTTCCTTTATTGTTCGTATGCTGCTACATTATTAGGTGTCTCGTATACTTCCACTCTGTGGATTGGAAAGCCTTTTACACTCATCAGCTCATAGAAATATTTTGAAAAATGCTCCGCAGTAGGTCTGAAGCCAACTTCAATCATACGAAACTCCTCCGCCTGTAATGCAGCAATTGTCGCACCTTTTAGAGAACCTTTTTCATAAATCAGGCTGTGGTCAAAATCATCACAGATATCCTTCAAAGCATTTTTTAAATCAGAAAAATCCACAAGCATTCCTCTTGTCTGACCCTCATCCTTTAACTGGTCTGCTGCTATTTCAACAACAACTCTCCAGCGGTGACCATGAAGATTCCTGCATTTTCCGGCATACCCCTTCAGAAAATGTGCAGAATCAAAGCTGCTCTCGGTTTTTAAATAATACATTTTAGTTTCTCCTCTAATTTATTGGGAATAAAAACAGAATTGCTTAGAAAAGAACGTGCCCCACTGTGAGCACATATAGAAAGCCCTGTAAATGTATACACACCTACAGGGCTAAATTACATAAAAAGTCTTCTTAGCAGCCCTGGTTTTATTTAACGACAGGATGGTACAAACGAACTGTCGCGCATTTTTATGCGATATGTCTATTATAAGTATTTTTCTGGATATGTCAATGTAAATTTTCCCCCAGCAGCTGCACCTTTATCACGTTCATTATGCGTGCCGGGTATGTTTCCTGAATTTCTCCTGCAATTGTTATTGAAACCATATCATTTACTGCCAGGTCAGACAGCTCAATCTCTGTTTCCTCCTTCGTCCATGAAGTTTTATATTTGACCCTATTAAACCAATCTTAAACCGATTAATCTTTTAATATATCTTATCAACCTCATCTTCATACACTGATTCAGTATGAGTATCAAATAGCACCCATTCCACCAGATCAAAACAATCTGGATTATCCTGCAAGAACCGGTTTACTGTATGTACCGCAATCTTTGCTGCCAACTCAACAGGAAAACTATATATTCCCGTTGATATTGAAGGAAATGCAATAGACCTGATTCCATTATCCATTGCCAGCTTCATGGAATTAAAATAGCAGTTAGCAAGAAGTT
>ENA-OPAK01000809-OPAK01000809.1-human-gut-metagenome-genome-assembly--contig:-NODE-809-length-10530-cov-2.435036_pt1 | contig 10530 bp, 9 predicted proteins | sample MGYA00241055_ERZ501426 | MGnify/ENA primary metagenome ERZ501426 (study PRJEB25962, sample SAMEA2042626) | human gut metagenome | biome: human gut; feature: human-associated habitat; material: faeces... | reverse complement strand
CAGATAGTATTATGAATACTATTGTTCTTGATGAGAAGTCAAGAGAGATACGTCTTAAGGAGATTATAAAAGAGATTGACAGACAAAGCTGTGTTATAGGCGCAGGTATCGCTGGAGGTCATACAACTGTAAGCAGGGATGTTAATCACCCGGTTGTATCTGTAACTGCAATAGGTCATGAAGTATATAAGCAGAGAAAAGCTGTTGCAGGTCAGGATATAGTTCTTACCAAGTATATAGGAATGAGTGGCATAAGAGACGTTATATCCGCAAGAAGAGAAGATATACTTAAAGTGTATACACAGGATATCATTGATAAGGCACTTACAGATGATAAAGAGCTGCTTGTAGCTAAAGAAGCAGCTGTATTCGTTAATGAAGGCGTAGAAGGCGCTATGCATGACGTTTCAGAAGGCGGTATATTTGCTGCATTATGGGATATGGCAGAGTATTCAGGCGTTGGACTGGAAGTTGACTTAAGAAATATTCCAGTTAAACAGGAGATTATCGAAATATGTGAATTATTTAATATTAATCCATATATATTGGATTCTATGGGATGTTTGTTAATGACATGTGAAAATGGATGTGATATAGTTAATACAATGCAGCAGAATGGAATCGAAGCTGCCGTTATTGGTAAAGTTACAGATAGCAATAACAGAATTATTCACAATACTGAGGAAGACAGATTCTTAGGTCTTCCTGAACAGGATGAGATATACAGATTCATATAATTAGTGGGAGGATTGCGTTATGAGAGAGAAGATTCTTGATATTCTTGAAAAGAATGGAAGGATAGACCTTAAGGAGATGGCTATTATGCTTGGCTATTCTGAAGCAGAGGTTGCCAATGAAATAGCGGATATGGAGAAGGAACATATTATCTGCGGATATAATGCGGTCATTAATTGGGATAAGACAAGTGAGGAGAAAGTTACAGCTCTTATAGAGGTAAAAGTTACACCTCAGAGAGGGTTGGGCTTTGATAGTATAGCAGAACGCCTTTACAAGTATGATGAGGTAACATCTGTTTATCTTATGTCAGGTGGTTTTGATTTTACAGTTATTATAGAAGGCAAGACAATGAAGTCAGTGGCACAGTTCGTCGCGGCGAAACTCGCACCATTAGATTCAGTCCTTAGTACATCAACACATTTTGTACTTAAGAAGTATAAGGACTATGGAACAATAATTGAGGACGAGGCTAAAGACGAAAGGATGCTGATTACACCATGAGAAACCCATTATCACAGAAAATAACAGGCATACAGCCATCAGGAATAAGAAAATTCTTTGATATTGTAAGTGAGATGCCTGATGCAATTTCGTTAGGAGTAGGTGAACCAGATTTTGATACTCCATGGAATGTAAGAGAAGAAGGAATATATGCCCTTGAGAAGGGAAGAACATTTTACACATCTAATGCAGGTCTTAAGGAGTTAAGAGAAGAAATATGCAATTATCTTGCCAGAAAGATGAATCTTCATTATGACCCTATGAAGGAAGTACTTGTTACAGTAGGTGGAAGTGAAGCAATCGATGTTGCGTTAAGATGTATGTGCGATCCTGGTGATGAGGTTCTTATACCACAGCCAAGTTATGTATCATATCTTCCATGTGCAGTTATGGCTGATGCCAAGCCCGTAATTATTGAACTGAAGGAAGAGAATGAATTTAAGCTCACTAAAGAAGAGCTTCTTGCAAGTATAACAGATAAGACTAAGGTTCTTGTTATGCCATTTCCTAATAATCCAACAGGTGCTGTTATGACAAGGGAGGAGCTTGAAGAGCTTGTACCTGTAATAATAGAGAAGGATATATTTGTTATATCAGACGAGATATATTCAGCCCTGACATATAAGGAAGAGCATTGTTCAATAGGAAGCCTGCCTGGAATGAAGGAGAGAACAATAGTTATAAATGGTTTCTCCAAAGCATTTGCAATGACAGGATGGAGACTTGGATATGCATGTGGTCCTAAAGAGATTATAAGTCAGATGACTAAGCTTCACCAATTTGCAATTATGTGTGCACCTACTAACAGTCAGTTTGCTGCAATAGAGGCACTTAAGAATTGCGATATGGAAGTTAACAAGATGGTTACTGCTTATGACCAGAGAAGAAGATATCTTATGCATGCATTTAAAGAGATGGGACTTGACTGTTTTGAACCATTTGGAGCATTTTATGTATTTCCATCAATTAAGAAGTTTGGATTATCTTCGGAAGAATTTGCTAACAGACTGTTAAGAGAGCAGAAGCTTGCTGTAGTTCCTGGAACAGCATTCGGTGACTGCGGCGAAGGATTTTTAAGAATATCTTATGCATATTCCATAGATAATCTTAAGCTTGGACTCGAAAGAATAGAAAGGTTTATCAGTACACTGAAATAGGAATCAGATATGTTAAATATAGTTTTACATGAGCCGGAGATGCCGGCTAATACAGGTAATATAGGAAGAACATGTGTGGCAACAGGCGTAAGGCTGCATCTTATAGGACCATTAGGATTTCAGATTAATGATAAGATGTTAAAAAGAGCCGGACTTGATTACTGGGATAAGCTTGATGTTACTGAGTATGATGATTATAAGGATTTTCTTGCTAAGAATCCGGGTGCTAAGGTGTATATGGCTACAACCAAGGCACATAAGACATATACAGAAGTTAATTATGAAGAAGACTGTTATATAATGTTTGGAAAGGAAAGTGCAGGAATACCGGAGGAGATACTTGTTGATAATGAGGATACATGTATCAGAATTCCTATGATAGGAGATATAAGATCACTTAATCTTTCTAATTCAGTGGCAATTGTTCTTTACGAAGCACTACGACAGCATAATTTTTCACACATGAATTGCGAGGGACATCTTCACAGACTTAACTGGAAAGAATAATAAAACACACGGACATACAGGTTACGCATGTCCGTGTGTTTTTATTTTGCAAGTTCAAGTGTGAATATGAATTCTGTTCCGACACCTACAGTACTTACAACATCAATATTCTCACCATGTGCCTGAATAACTTCCTTGGTTATTGAAAGACCAAGACCGGAGCCTTTCTTATCACGGCCTCGTGAAGAGTCTGATTTATAGAATCTGTCCCAGATTTTATCAATATCTTCTTTGGCAATTCCGCAGCCTGTATCCTTAATCGATATCTGCGCTTTCTCGCCCTTTTCCCTGACTGTTATGTATATGTAAGAATTTTCTTTACTGAACTTAATGGCGTTGTCTATAAGATTATATATAACCTGCTGGATTCTGCCCTTGTCTGCCTTAACATTCTGTACACTGTTAGCATATGTAATATTGAATTTAATGCCCTTCTTCTTGCATGTTCCCTCGAATGTCTCAACAGTGTGTCTGATTATTGAATTAAGGTCAAATGTTGATATATCTAGTCTTACTGATTTAGGATCAAGTTCGTTAAGTGTAAGAATATTACTTGTCAGCTTGGTAAGTCTTTCGGTCTCAAAAAGCATTATACCTATATATTTATCAAGCATTTCAGGTGGAATAGTTCCATCCTGGATAGCTTCCAGATATCCCTTGATAGAAGTAAGCGGAGATCTGAAATCGTGCGATATATTTGACAAAAATTTTTGCTGGAATTTATCTGATTCATTAAGCTGTGAAGCCATGTAATCAAGAGACATTCCAAGACGTCCAATCTCATCATTAAGCATAGGTTTAACGTGGTAGGAAAGATTACCTTTACTGTATTCGTTAGTTGCCCTTGTGATTTCTTTAATAGGTCTGTGGACCTGAAAGAAATATAGAACAAGGAATGCAGATGACAGAATAAGTACAATTGCAAGTGTAAGATAATTTGTGTTAAATGTGTCATAAACGCGTTCAACGATGGCAGATTCAGGTATATTAATAACAACATAACCCTTAATTTCGAAGGAGTTCGAGATAGGCGAAAAAACACTTAATGCAGGTTCGGAAAACAGTCCGTAAAAATCCCATAAAATATCGTGTTTTCCTTTGAGGTCACCATAGTCAAAATCGTTGATTGAGAATAATACTCTGTCATCATTACTCTTGTCCGTGGAACTGTCGTTAGTATCAAGAATAACATCACCAGAAGGAGTAATGAACATAATTCTGGTGTCGTTAAATGTGGATAATGACTTCATTTCAAGTTCTATTCGTCTCAGCTTGGATTCTGCAAGATAATCAAGAGCATATTCGTTTGCTATTTCATTAGCCTGAAGATACAGTCTGTCGGAATAATAATTGTATATGCGCTTATAATCTGCTTTATAGCATATTGTTGACACAAGAATAAAGCTGATTACACATATAGCTATATATATGAAAATGTGTTTGCTGAGTGTACTGAATCCTTTCAATGTTAGTCTGCCTCCCTTGTTCTGCCCTTTTTATTTAGTTACGAACTTGTAACCGATTCCCCATACTGTTTCAATATTCCAGTGGGCATGATCTTTGATTTTCTCACGGATTCTCTTAATGTGTACATCAACGGTTCTTGTATCTCCGATATATTCATATCCCCATATATTGTCAAGAAGCTGTTCTCTTGTAAACACCTGATTAGGAGCAGAGGCTAAGAAATATAAGAGCTCAAGTTCCTTAGGCGGCATCTCGACATTTTTACCCATATAATTAACTGAATAATTATCGAGGTTGATAGAGAGGTCGGGGTAATTGACACATTTGGCATTAGAAGAATCAACACCGATACTCGTAGGCATATGGTATCTTCTAAGCACAGCTTTTACACGGGCAACCATCTCTTTAGTTTCAAAAGGTTTAATAATATAGTCGTCTGCGCCAAGCTCAAGTCCTAGTACCTTGTCAAATGTTTCGCCTTTGGCTGATAACATGATTATAGGAACATTATTATTCTTTCTGACTTCACGACATACCTGATAACCGTCCATGCCTGGAAGCATTAAATCCAGAAGTATAAGATTAGGCTTGAATACGGGAATTTCAGAAAGAGCACTCTCTCCATCATATACAATCTTTGTTTCATAACATTCCTTAGTAAGATAGAGTGAGATAAGTTCTGCAATATTCTCATCATCATCTACAATAAGTATTCGCTGTTTAGATGCCATAATAATATCCCCCAATAATAATTATTTGAAATCAACAATAGTTACACCAGCATCGCCCTCGCCGATTTCGCCGAGGCGGAAGCTCTTTATATATGGAACACCGCGAAGATAAGCGGTTACGCCGTTTCTTAATGCACCAGTTCCTTTACCGTGAACGATACGGACCTGTGGAATTTTGGCAATGTAAGCGTCATCAAGATATTTATCAAGGCGGGCAACAGCCTCGTCCACTGTACAGCCGAGAAGATTAATCTCAGTTGATATTCCGGCTGACTTGCTCATCTTAATCTTACCGGAACCGCCGGCAGCCTTAGATGGAGCTTCCTTTGGCTCTTTATATCCTGAAAGAATCTCAAGATTCTTAATGTCTATCTTAGTGCTTAAAGCACCTACCTGAACAGTAACCTGCTTCTTGGCAGGGTGAATTGCAGAAACAGTACCGATAACATTCATAGTAAGAACTCTTACATGCATGCCTGTCTTGAATTCAGATATATCATGTGCCTTGTGTGCTTTAACCTTGGCAGGCTCTACCTTTAACTTGGCCTGATTCTTATTCATCTTCTCACGGACAGCAGTACGGTGCTTTTCAAGCTCAGCAACTGTCATTCCGTGCTTGTTCATGGCTTTGATAGTCTCGTCTGCGAAATCCTTGGCATCTTTTAAGATGGCAGCAGCCTGTTCATTGGCTTTGCGGATAATGTTGTCAGTTCTTTCATCAAGCCTTTCATTCTTAGCCTGAAGCTTTTCTTTAAGAGAGGCAATCTCAGCCTTATAGCTTTCGACCTCAGCTTGTTCCTTCTCAAGAGAGATTCTCGCATGTTCAAGGTCAGATACGATATCTTCAAAATGTACATCTTCTGCATTAAGTCTCTCTGATGCATCGGAGAGAATATAGTCAGGAAGACCAAGCTTTTTAGAGATTGCAAATGCGTTACTTTTTCCCGGAATGCCTATAAGCAGTCTGTAAGTAGGACGGAGCGATTCAACATCGAACTCACAGCTTGCATTTTCAACACCTTCAGTAGAAAGTGCATAAAGCTTGATTTCGCTGTAATGAGTTGTTGCCATGGTTGTAACACCGCGCATCTTAAGGTCATTAAGAATTGCGATAGCAAGGGCAGCACCTTCTGTAGGGTCAGTTCCGGCACCAATCTCATCAAAAAGTACAAGACAGTTCTCATCAGCTTCTTTAAGAATCTTAACAGTGTTGGTCATGTGTGATGAAAATGTACTTAAACTCTGTTCAATACTCTGCTCATCACCGATATCAGCGTATATATTCTTAAATACGGCAATATCTGAATGGTCAAGAGCCGGAATGAATAAACCTGACTGTGCCATAAGTGTAAGAAGTCCTACTGTCTTTAAAGAAACAGTCTTACCACCAGTGTTAGGTCCAGTGATGATAAGAAGCTTAAAATCTGTTCCAAGATAGATGTCAATAGGAACAACAGTATGTGGCTCGATAAGTGGGTGACGTCCTTTTTTGATATTGATAATTCCTGATGTATTCATGACCGGACGGCTTGCATGCATATGTCTGGCAAGCTGTGCCTTTGCAAATATACAGTCAAGTTCGACAAGTATTTCATAATCACACAGAAGCTCCTCAGTATGTTCACCGGCTTTTGCACTTAAGTCAGCAAGAATAACTTCAATCTCTGCTGCTTCCTTAAGCTCTAACTCACGGATATCATTATTGAGCTTTACAACTGCTGCAGGCTCAATAAAGAGAGTAGAACCAGTAGATGACTGGTCATGTATCATACCAGGAAATGCTGACTTATATTCAGCTTTGACTGGCAGACAGTAACGTCCCTGTCTTGTGGTAATAACATAATCCTGAAGATAAGTCCTGTAAGTAGGAGAATTAAGCAATTTGTTAAGTTCAGAATGTATTCTGTCATTGGCTATTGATTTGCTTCTTCTGATGCTTCTTAAGTTGGCACTTGCGTCATCACTTATCTCATCTTCAGAGATAATACATTTCTTAATCTGGGAATTAAGAGCATCAACAGTTGCAAGGTTTTCAAGCATTCCTGATATAGAATCCTCACGATGCTCATAGTAATCCTTAACATGCTTTGCACATGAAAGGATGGCACTTATATTAAGAAGTTCTGATATATTAAGGGAGCTTCCAACCTTAAGTCTCGCAACAGAAGCACGTATATCCTTAGTCTGGCTGAAATCAACAGTACCCTTCTGAAAAATTCTAGAGAGTGCATCATTAGTCTCATCGAGACGTAAGTTGATGTCTGTTATATCAGTCATAGGCTTTAAGTTACGAAGTATTTTCTTAGCTCCGTCACAGCATGCATATGAAACAAGCTGGTCGGTAATTTTATAAAATTCCAAAGTGGATAAAGATTTCTTATTCACGAAAGACCTCCAAAAACTAAAAACAATCTTTTCATACTTTTATTGGTTTACAAATCCTTGAACTTTAAATCTTACTCCTTTTGAGGTGATAATTTTCTTGTACAACACATTATTGTGGGAATATAGCATTTCGTCCTTCATTCTTATTTTCTTTAAACCAACTTTAGGTAAAGTAGGAACTGTCATGCCGATTTGTGGCTTTATTACTTCATATTCATGATTGACAAATTTATAGTATACACCATTAGCGTACAAATAGGGTACACTGTTGTAGTAAATAACGATACTCCTTACCGGCCTTTTCTTTATTCTTGAACCCACAAGTATAATAGCTCTTTTCGGGACTTTATGATGGCGATGTTCAATTACAACAATTTTATCCTTTTTTGTAGTAATAGCCTTTACTGTTGTACTGCATCCAGTCATCAGAAATTGGGCACACATAAAATAAACAAATACTTTCATAATATTTTATTTCTAAAAAGTGAAACAATCAATGGAATATTTATATAAAACCTTTTTCCATGTATTTCAGAAACTTTTCACCATAATTCTCGCTGATAGGAATGTATACCTTGTTGTCGAAAACAATTCTGTTGCGTTCTACTATAGTTATCTTGTCAAGGTTGACGATAAAAGAACGGTGGACGCGCATGAATATATTTTCAGGTAGAGTCTCTTCCATTTTTTTCATACTCATCAGGGACTTTATCGGCTCGTTTCCTTCAAGATATATCTTTACATACTCACGTTTGCTTTCTATGTATTTTATATCCTTGAAATTTATGCGTATAATACGGTATTCTGATTTTATGAAAAGATAATCTCTGCTCTGATGGATTTCAGGCAAACTGCTGTTCTGTCGGAAATATCTTTCGTTCACTTTATTTACAGATCTAAGAAAATCTGTAAAGCTAATTGGTTTGAGCAGATAGTCAGCAGCATCTATCTGAAAGCCTTCGTATGCAAATTCACTATGAGCGGTAATGAATATTATTTTTATTTGTTTTGATAATGATTTGGCAAAATCTATTCCATTAAGATCCGGCATGCTTATATCGACAAATACCAGGTCTACAGTGTTCTCTTTTAAAAAGATACAAGCTTCGATTGCACTTTCAAACGCTTTTTCAAGAGATAAAAAAGGAACAACTTCTATATATTCTGATAATTGTCTTAGGGCATGAGGCTCATCGTCTATAGCTATACATTTAATCATATCGGTATATTTAAAATTACTATGAATTCTTTTTCTGTTTTATTTATATTTAGTCGGTAAGCAGACGGAAACTCTATATCAAGCCGCTTTTTTGTATTCTCTAATCCTATACCTTTATGGCCTTCTTTATATGTGGTATGGTGATTGCTGTTTATGATGCGACACTCCATTTGATTCTTATCAGGGAATGATAAATCAATTTTAATATAGCTTCTTTCTTTGAGACTAACTCCGTGCTTGAAAGCATTCTCTATCAATGATGTGAATATAAGCGGAGGTATCGTTTTTTCTGGAATATATTCTGGTATAGAGAATGATATGGGAACCTTTTCTGATATTTTGAGTCTCATCAGTTCAATATAATTTTTTATGAAATCTATTTCTTTTTTTATTGAAATTCTTTTTGATTGTGATTCATATAGAATGTGTCTCATTAACCGTGAGAGTGATATGACAGTTTCTTTTGCTATATTCGGATCATAGTCTATCAATGCATGAATATTATTTAATGTGTTCATGAAGAAATGAGGGCTTATCTGATTTTTCAAAAAGTTCAGTTCGGTCTGAAGCATTTCTTTATTCTTTGTTTCCTCTTCCCTTATTTTTCTTTGTTGAATGAAAAAGTATTTTAATAGTAGGTTAAGTGCCAAGAGTAAAACCATAAAGATTATATTGTCAGATAACTTTTTTATTTTAAATAAGCCGGATGTATTATTGGCTATGTTTATCTGCATATGATACGGAGGTTCTGCGGGAAGTATTAGCATCTGTATTTCCCTGCATACGGGAAACAGCATTACAGAGAAGATGATGCATATTATTGTCATCAATCCGTAAGTTATATATTTCTTTTTAAGGAATAAGGTGGGTAGTAGAAATTTATTGTGTACGACAAATAATAGAAGAAATGGTAAAAATCTGATCCATTCAAGTATTATTCTTTCCAATCTAACGTCTCTTGAACTGCCTAAGATTATTATTGGAAAAAGAAACAATACAATCCATAATATTATATAAATCGTATTTTCAAAAGTATTTTCTTTTATCTTGAACATTAATAATATTTAATTTTAGTTGTTATTATAAATTAATATTACTCTAAATTTCGAATGACTTTCATAGAATGTCTTTTAGCTTTATTTTGTTTATTATTCATTCATGATGCAAATTTATTTATATACCAAACAGCAACAAAATATTTTCAATATAAAGCCATAATATTTCAATAAAGTGTTATTTCTTATCAATATTATTTTTTTTGAGCTTCTGTAATGTTTTATAACTGTTTTGATGTATATGTAGAGGTTTAGGCTCAAACTGCATGATATTTTTTCTTAATGTAATTTAAGTATGTATTAATCTTTTGATGTTATTAATAAAATTGATAATGCTTTTTTCATTGCTTTTATCTCCTTTGTTGAAACATTAAACACCGGCGCTGTAGGGGCTGTATTCGCTGCGACACGCCAAATATAATACGAGGATATGATGAAACATACTGTTTTGCTGACATTCTTTATGGCGCTGACCGGCCTTTCGGCACACGCCGCCGGCTATGACGACAAGGCCATGCAGGTGAAGGAGATAAGGCTGAGTAACGGACTGACCGTGTGGATAAACGAGGACCACTCGCTGCCTAAGGTGTTCGGCGCAGTGGTGGTGAAGGCAGGAGCTGCCGACTGCCCAAATACGGGCATTGCACACTATTTTGAGCATATGATGTTCAAGGGCACCGACAAGATTGGTACGGTGGACTATGAGAAGGAACGGCCTTGGCTCGACTCGATATCAGCCAAATACGACCTGCTGGCTCTGACCGCCGACG
>ENA-OPAK01000808-OPAK01000808.1-human-gut-metagenome-genome-assembly--contig:-NODE-808-length-10552-cov-2.735353_pt1 | contig 10552 bp, 9 predicted proteins | sample MGYA00241055_ERZ501426 | MGnify/ENA primary metagenome ERZ501426 (study PRJEB25962, sample SAMEA2042626) | human gut metagenome | biome: human gut; feature: human-associated habitat; material: faeces... | reverse complement strand
GTGAAGACGCTGCAGGGATATGATATCCGATAACTCGTCTAAGGTTCCCGGACCACCCGGCAGTGCGATGTAAGCATCTGCTAACTCTATCATTTTCGCTTTCCGCTCCGCCATATCTTTCGTATCTATGTACTCTGTCAAAAACTGGTGTCTGCGGTTTTGGATGGATTCCACCTGTGGCAGTACACCGATTACTTTTCCACCATTGGATAATACGGAATTGGATATGGTTCCCATCAATCCGCCCCGGGCTCCACCGTATACCAGTGTGTGTCCGTTCTCTGCAATCCACATGCCAAGGGCTACTGCACCGATGGTATATGCTTCCTTACTTCCTGCGGATGAACCGCAATATACTGCTATATTCATATGCTCTCCTCTGCTACTTTTCCTGACGTTCTACTTCCATATTTTTAGGCAATACAAGATTTAAAATAATGGCAGTAAGGAATACAACTGCTACACAGTTTTCTGCAAAGATAGAACGGATAATGCCTGGGAAGATTGCAAATAAATCCGGCAGCTGGGTAAAGCCTAATCCGATACTTAATGACAGTGCCGATATGGTAATATTTCTCTGGGAAAATCCACATTTTCCAATCATCTGCAGTCCACTGATTACAATAGTTCCGAACATCATAATTGTACATCCGCCCAGAACTGCACTTGGCAGTGTGGCAAGTACTGCACCTACTACCGGGAAAATTCCTGCCAGGATCATAATTATGGCCCCCGTTGCAATGACAAAACGGTTTACAACCTTGGTCATAGCCACAAGACCGACATTCTGGCTGAACGATGTCAGTGGCAGGCATCCAAAGCATCCGGAAATTGCACTGGAAAATCCATCCACAGCAAGTGAGCCCTGAAGTTCCTCCATTTTAAGGTCACGTCCAAGTGCTCCGGTACACACAGCAGTTGTCGCGCCAGTTGTCTCTGCTGCTGAAACCAGAAAGACAATCGCAATGGTTAAAAAGGCTCCAAGATTAAATACCGGCTTGTGACTGGTAAAAAACACAAGTTTTGGAATGCTGAAAAATCCTACCTGATCAATGGTCTCCTGAATTCCGGAGAAATCCACCATAGGTGCAATCCCTGCAACCGTAAATATAATAGAAAGAATATATCCGAAAATAAGTCCTACCAGAATATTCAGATTCTTATAAACGCCCTTTAACACATATCTTGCCACCAGACACACGATAAGTGTCAGAGCACCTACCAGCAGATGATACCATGCCCCGAACCAGAGCTGCACTGCAGACGATCAGTACGGGTGCCAGATTTGCTACAAACATGGCAAGCACATGTTGAAGGCCAAACGGAATTGCTTTTCTCATGTATAGACAAAGACAGTTTATCATCTTATTGCCCATAGTGTCAAACAGGATTTCCCGGTTGCGGTATAATTATCATCTGTGCTATACTATGAACAATTAGCGTGTGAAAGCGTACAAAAGAGGAGGATTTATTTATGACATCTGCACAAATATGCATCATGATTGCCATTATCGTATACCTTATTGGTATGATCTATATTGGTTTCCGATGTTCCAAGAAAAACAACAGTACTGACGATTTCTATCTGGGTGGCAGAAAACTCGGTCCTTTCGTAACCGCGATGAGTGCCGAAGCTTCCGACATGAGCAGCTGGCTTCTGATGGGACTTCCGGGCGTTGCTTACCTCACCGGAATTTCAGATGCCGGATGGACAGCAATCGGACTGGCTGCCGGTACATACATTAACTGGCTGATCGTTGCCAAACGTATCCGCCGCTATACGCACACCTGCAACAATTCCATTACCATCCCATCGTTCTTCAGCAACCGCTATCGCGATGAAAAAAAGATGCTGCAGGTCATTGCTGCTATTTTTATTGTTATCTTTTTTATTCCTTATACGGCCTCTGGATTTGCCGCATGCGGAAAACTTTTTTCCAGCTTATTCGGGGTAAAGTATCTGACCGCCATGATCATCAGTGCTATCGTAATTGTGGCATACACGACACTTGGCGGATTTCTTGCTGCTTCCACAACGGACTTTATCCAGAGTATCATCATGTCGGTTGCTCTGATTGTAGTTCTGATCTTTGGTGTAGAAACTGCTGGCGGTATCGGTGCCGTTATCCACAACGCCTCCGAGCTTCCGGGATATCTCTCCATGACACTTTCCTATGATGTAAACACCGGAAAGGCCGCTCCTTACAGTGCCCTGACCATTGTTTCCACTGCCGCATGGGGACTTGGATATTTCGGTATGCCGCATATCCTGCTCCGCTTTATGGCAATCGAGGATGAGAAAAAACTGAAACTGTCCCGCCGCGTTGCAACCATCTGGGTCGTAATCTCCCTGTTCGTTGCCGTCTTTATCGGTGTGATCGGTTATACCATGAGCAAAGTCGGCGCACTGGAGATGCTGACCGGATCGAATTCCGAAACCATTATCGTAAAAATTTCCGCCCTGCTCTCCCAGCACGGTGTGATATTTGCCCTGCTTGCGGGTGTGATTCTCGCCGGCATTTTAGCTTCCACCATGTCCACTTCGGACTCGCAGCTGCTGGCTGCATCTTCTGCGGTTTCTTCCGACATTCTCGGTGCTTTCCGCAAAGATTCTTCCAACAAAAACGGAAGCAGGGCAGCCGCAAGAATTACACTCCTTGTAATTTCTGTCGTTGCCGCATTCATTGCCAGAAATCCGGACAGTTCCGTATTTGCCATTGTTTCTTTCGCCTGGGCTGGATTCGGTGCCGCATTCGGACCGGTTGTTCTGTTTTCCCTGTTCTGGAAACGTACCAGCAAATGGGGCGCACTTGCCGGTATGGTCTGCGGGGGTTCCATGGTATTTATCTGGAAATACCTGATCCGCCCACTTGGTGGTATCTGGAACATCTATGAACTGCTTCCTGCATTCCTGATTGCCTGCGCTGCGATCGTAATCGTCAGTCTGCTGACACCAAAACCTTCCAAAGAAATCGAAGAGGAATTTGACCGGGTCGCACAGATGAAATAAATCTTTTAACTTTGTATACCAAAAATGTCGGTAGATATCTGACAGATATCTACCGACATTTTTAATTTTTATTTTCAATTATGCTTTGATCCTAGCGGCGGATCTTTACAGACTTCACACTGCTGTATGGACTGTAATACTTTGTTCCATCTACAGTAACATAGCTGCGGATCTTGTAATAATAAGTTCCTTTGGTGAGTTTTGCCCTTGTATAAGACTGCATCTCACCATCTTTTGTAGCCGCAATCTTCTTGTATCCATAATCATATGCTCCCTTGGAGCGGTAGATTTCATAGCCGGTAACGGAAGTACCTGGCAGCCATGTGATACGGACTTTTGATCCGTGTGCACGCAATCTTGTGATAACCGGCTTCTCCGGCTTAATAATAAAGCTTGTCTTTGCAGATCCCGTATAATTACCGGTTCCCACTACCATAACAGCAGCTTTTCCCGGTGCACCATTGTCACTATAATTCAGATAGTAATCCGAACCTTCTTTTAAAACAATGTTATTTAATGTAACGGTAACTTCCGGTTTTACGGAAGATCCCGTATATCTTTGTGCTGCAATCTTACTGATCACCGCATTTGCAAGGTTATTGGATGAAACCGTTGTATTTCCGTTTCCATGATTTACAATACGGAAATAAACTGTTCTGCTTCCATAATAATTTCCGATTCCGTTAATTGTTACGGATGCAGTACCGATATTGCGGTTGTTGCTGTAAGTAAGTGTATAATCTCTTCCCTCGTACAGATAGCCGCCATTCAGCCATACCGATACAGACGGACGAATATCATATCCGGTGTATGTCTGATCAACGATTGTACCTACCGAAGCATTTGGAATATAGTACGAATAGGTATTATTGCTGTTATTGGCTCCTGTTACCTGAACCGGAATCTGCAGAGGAATTCTTCCATCCGGACGATTCAGTGTCAGTGTTGTGGAACCTACAGTATTTGCGATCAGTTTTGTTCCGCTGATATAGGCAACCGCAGTATTGGATACATACATATTCAGTCCCTGTACAATCGGACAGTTTGCATTGCTTGGCCAGTGATTCGATACTTTAATGTTTTCATAGCATCCAGATAAATCAATGGTCTGACCCGCAGACATCTGAATGTAATTTCCAATGGATGACGGAACAACAATCTGATCTGAGGTAATATTGCTTTCCGCAATCTGAATATTGTTTACCGTTGTCGTCTGGTTGTTCGGTGTTGTATAGGATGTTCTGGTTACCGTGTTGGCAAATTCCTCTACCCAGTAGTGATATCCATTGTAATATACATGTCCGATTCCGACAGCTGTAAACTGGCTGTTTAACATATTTCTACGCTGTTCCTGTCCGGAATAATTTGCATTGTCTTCCCGCATTGCGTTGTGAAGTGCAGATGCGGAAGAATAATTCACACCGATATTCTCTGCATACACTCCCGCATAGACACCGTTTTCACTGTAAGCAGTATAATAATTTGTGCCATTTGGTCTGGTGTGTGAATACGAAAGTGCAATCTCTGCTGCACGTTTCATGGCTACCTGCTCCAGTGCATAGTCGTAAGTAAGCGGCTGCAGATTATTACAATATGTCTTCGTGTAATTGTTTGCATCCCAGTACCATGCATCGGATAAATTTCTGCGCATACTGTTGATCATGCCATAGACATTTCTGGCATCCGTCTGTCCGTATGTAACCTGAATACTTACGTTCCGTGTACCGGTTGTTGCAGCCATCACATTGCCCGCATACCCCAGTGGAAGCAGTGAAACAATCAGGACAAACGCAAGCAGACGCCTGAGTACATTGTGCGTTTTGGTTTTTCTCATAATCTTGATCCCTTCCTTTATTTTAAAGTTTTGTTATCCCTATTGTACGCTTTTTAACGGCTTCCCGCAATGATAATTTCATAAAGTTTGCTTGACAAGCATAACAGAAAAGCTATACTCTAATTAGCAAACAGGTGGGTGCGCAACTCGTTTCTGCGGGCTGTCGTTTTGTCGGGGACACCGTTCGCAATTTCTAGTCTGCCTAAGAGGGAATCTTCGAAACGTTTATTACGCCCACTCCCCATTTGTCTTGATATTTACTTTATTTTCAATATGTCACTCTGTGACTGCGCAAATAGAACCGTGGGCATGCTTATTCGAAGCTTCCCTCTAAGGCAGACACAAAATCGCTCAGACGGTGTCCCCGACAAAACGACAGCCCGCAGAAACGAGTTGCGCAATCACCAATCTAATTAGCAGATGGAGAAGGGAGAAATGACTGACTATGACATATCAGGAATTAGTTTCAAAATTAAAAGATACTTATCAGGAGAAAGATGCTTCCAAAATCAGTGAACATCTTGCCATCCAGTTTAACATACAGGGAGAAGCCGAAGGTGCCCTGTATCTGGAAATTGCAAACGGACAGCTTCATGTTGAACCATATGAATATTACGACCGTGACATTTTAGTCACAACTTCAGCTGCTGATCTGCTTGCACTCGCGCAGGGCAGCCTTGACATTCTCGAAGCTTACCAGAGTGGGAAAATTTCTGCGGAAGGAAATCTTGCAAAAGCATTGCTGTTAAATGAAATTGTCACCGGTTCATCCGAAGCTCCGGCACCAACGGAATCTGCTCCTGTGGAAGCTCCGGCACCGGAAGAATCTGCTACTGTGGAAACTCCAGCTGGCGAAAATACTCCGGCTGCAAAACCATCCGTTAAAGCACCACGCATGTCCCGGAAAAAAAACAGAAAAAGACATAAATAATCTGTAAACTTCCTTGTGTTTTTCAGACAGCATGTTATGATAATTCATAACATAAGGTTTTTGATATAGGAAAGGAGTGAAATATATGTCTTTTTTAAACAACTTAGGACAAAAGATCAGTGATGTGAGCCAGACTACCATAAAAAAAACAAAAGATCTGGCAGATACTGCAAAATTAAACTTAAATATCTCCGAGGAAGAACGCAAGATTGATACTGCATACGAACAGATTGGAAAATGGTATGTGGAAAAACATCGCGAAGATGCCGAAGAAGATGTAAAAACCTGGCTGGATGCGATTGCCGCTTCCGAAGCCAGAATTAAGGAATGCCGTGAAAGCATTCACCAGATGAAAGGTGTAGCGATCTGCCCATCCTGCGGTGCAAGCGTGGATGCCGATGCTGCATTCTGCAGTGCCTGTGGACAGAAAATGCCGGAAAAGCCAAAGCCGGAACCGGTTAAGGAAGAGGACGTCGAGGTGATTCCTCCGGAACAGCCGTCTGAGGAACCAGCTTCTGAGACCGTGTCGGAAAATGCTTCCGAAACCCCGACTAAAGCCTCTGCACCAGATGCTTCAACCGAAGCTTAAAACAGACATGGAAAACAAAAGGAGCTGTCGTGCCGCCGATATTCGCTGGTGCGATAGCTCCTTTTCTAATTTTATTAAGACGAGTTGCGCAATCTCTACTGTTTATATAAACGGGTTATAAAACCGGCTGCCATCATGATATGTAATCACAAGTGCAGCCACGGCAAATCCAAGCACCAGCGCAATACACAGATAATCATTGCGCTGTAACTTTCTTCCCATATACCAGGTACGCTTTCTGTGTTTCCCATATCCACGCAGCTCCATCGCATTACTGATTGTATCAATGCGGCCGATACTTGTAAAAATAAGTGGAAAGATGATAGATGCCGTACTCTTTATACGGCTCATCATCTTTGCCTTCCCGGACATTTCTATTCCACGGGCCTCCTGCGCATTTTTAATTTTGTGGAAATCATCCTGCACATCCGGAATATAACGCAGTGCAATTGCCACCGCATAGCCAATGTTGTAACTGATTCCAATACGATTTAACGATGCTGCAAACTCCGACGGATTGGTGGTCACGACAAAAATGAACACCGCCGGGATAATTGTAAAATATTTCAAAATAATGTTCAGCTCATAAAACAGCTGCTCAGCGGTAATCGGATAATGCGCCGAAAGCTGCCAGAGTACATGCTTTGTACCATAAATTTTTGTTCCCTGATCCGGTGCAAAAATAAAAATGGCAAGCACATTGATGACCAGAAAGAACATAATGAACTTAAAAATAGAACCGACCTGTTTCCACTCTGTTTTTGAAATCTTAAACAGGATCAGACTAAAAACCAGCATCACGGCGAGTACACGGGTATCATAAGTAAGCATGCTTGTGATGGACCATGCCAGAAAATAGATCAGCTTTGTGACACCGCACAGCCGATCCATCCAGGTATCTTTTTGCTCATAGGTCAATAACTTTGCCATTACCGCACCGCCCTTTCGTAATTGATAAACCGCTGCACGAACTGGGAAGGATCTTCAATTCCACATTTGACCGCCATCTCATAGAGAGATGTCTGCTTGAGATATGCCGGAGCCGTGATGGTTTCATCCGTCAGCACTTTCGCCGGCGTATCAATCGTCAGCAGCTGTCCATCCGCCACAACAATGGCGCGGTTGGTATATTCCAGCATCAGATGCATATCATGCGTAATCATGATAATGGTCGTTCCCTGTGTCTCATTGATCGTCTTTAAAAACTCCATAATTTCCGTATAATGGCGGTAATCCTGTCCCGCTGTCGGCTCATCCAGAATCAGGATCTCCGGCTTCATAACAAGAATGGACGCAATGGTCACCCGCTTCTTCTGACCGAAACTCAATGCAGAAACCGGCCAGTTCCGGAACTGGTACAATCCACAGATTTTCAGTGTCTCATGCACACGCTCACGGATTTCTTCCTCTGGAACTCCGCGCACAGTAAGCCCAAGTGCCACTTCCTCATAAATCATAGGCTTAGAAATCATTTGATTCGGATTCTGCATGACAATTCCAATATGCTCCCCACGCTCTTTGACCGAAAGTGGTGAGATATCGTTTCCGTTCAGCTCAATTTTTCCTTTGCTCGGTTCTAAAAATCCACAGATCAGATTGGACAGTGTCGTCTTTCCGGCACCGTTTTTCCCGACAATACTGATCATTTCGCCTTTCTTTACATCAAAACTGATATCCGAAAGAATTGCTTTTTCCGGCTGATAAGAAAAATGCAGATGGTCTACTTTAAGTACCTTCTCCTGTGTTTCCTGTTTCTGCGGAATCTGCGTAGTCTCAAACCATTCCCGCACCTGTGTTTTGTATGGTTCAAAATTCATGGTTTCCACATGCTGCGGATGATCCTGTGCAGTGATGGTACATCCGGCATGTTTGAGTGCCGTGACATAGAGCGGTTCCCGGATTCCCTGTTCCTCTAAGATATTTCCAACCAGCAGATCATCCGGTTTCATGTCCGCAACAATGGTTCCGTCTCCGACCACAACAATACGGTCTACATCTTTGTACAGCACATCCTCCAGACGATGCTCAATGATTACGATCGTTTTTTTCTGTTCCTTTTGGATTCTGTCAATTAACGCGATCGCTTTCTTTCCGGTCGCCGGATCAAGATTGGCAAGTGGCTCGTCAAACAAAAGAATATCCACATCATCAATCATAACGCCCGCCATGGAAACTCTCTGTTTCTGTCCACCGGACATCTCCGATGGTGCATGGGAAAGCAACTCTTTTACTTCTACCGTCTCTGCCACACCGTCCACTTTGCGAAACATTTCTTCCTGTGCCATGCAGTCATTTTCCAGCACAAAAGCAATATCTTCCGCAACCGTCAGACCGATAAACTGCCCGTCCGTATCCTGTAATACAGTTCCAACCATCTTGGAAAGCCCAAAAATCCCAAGTTTTTTCGGATCTTTTCCCTCGATTCTCAGCGTCCCGGTACTATCTCCCTCATACGAAAAAGGGATCAGTCCGTTGATACAATTTGATAATGTCGACTTCCCTGATCCCGATGGTCCAATGATGAGCACCTTCTCTCCGGGATAAATTTTCAAATTGATATCCCGGAGTGTCGGCTCCATCTGTGACCGATATTTAAATGTAAAATTTTCAAATTCAATAATCGGTTCCATACGTTTTTAGTCTTCCTTTGTAAGACTTGATGATTTTGCTCCAATCTTTGTATATCCCAGTCCGAGTAATGAACCAAGTACACCCACAATAATAATATTGGCTACAAACGCAAATACGCCCTGTGAGAATACTTTCTTTGCAGGCTCTGCATAAATGAGAATATCAAGCACCGGTGCAACAACGATCCATGCAATTGCATTTGCAACCACCTGAACGACATTAAAAAGAACTACTTTCTTCCTATTAAACCCACCGGCCTTAATCTCAAAGCTCTTTGCGAATAAACCAACTAAAATTCCAAAGATCGCATCTGGGAATACCCAGCTCCACCATACACCACCGTAAAACAGTGCATCTCCGAGTGCATGTCCCAGCAGACCAATGATTCCTCCGACAACCGGTCCAAACACTGCTGCAAGAAATGCCAGCACTGCTGCACGTGGCTGCATGGATGTATTCGGGATAATTCCCAGCGGAATCTGCACTTCTGTCAAAACAATGAACAATGCGGTTCCGATACCGGTTGCTACAACTTCTTTGATTCCAAATTTTTTCATAACAAGTTCCTCCTTTGTTTTTTCAGTACCTTATTATTTATGATAAACGCACAAATGTCAAGTTTTTCGCCCTTTTTCTTTCCAGCTTCCCCTAACTTTTTGCACCTTCTCCGGCAAAGTATTCCTTCACCAGTTTAACAACGACACCGGAAAGCAAAAATACTGCGATCAGGTTCGGAATTGCCATGAGTCCGTTAAATGTTTCCGCAATACTCCACATCAGGCCCAGATCCATGGTCGCACCCACAATGGCAACCAGTGCATACACCAGCATGAACGGCTTATTGACACGGGAGCCGAACAAAAACTCGATGCAGCGCGTCCCGTATAATCCCCATCCGATAATGGTGGAAAATGCAAAACAGCACATGGCAACCGCAGTAAAAACAGATACCCAGTTCCCGTATGTTGCGGTAAATCCACTGATGGTAAGTTCTGCTCCTGCCGCCTGTCCGTAACTGACCGGAACCTGGCTGCACAAAATAACCAGTGCTGTCAGCGTACAGATCACAATCGTGTCTACAAACACCTCGAAAATTCCAAAAAATCCCTGTTTGACCGGTTTTCTCGTATCTGCACAGGCATGTGCAATTGATCCCGTGCCAAGTCCTGCCTCATTTGAGAAAATACCGCGGGCAATACCTTTCTGCATTGCTACAATAATACTTCCCATTGCACCACCGGCTACCGCCTTAAATCCAAAGGCACTCTTTATAATGGTTGCAAATGCTGCTGGAACCTCTGTAATATGCATCACAATAATAATTAATACAACAACCACATAAGTCAGTGCCATAAATGGTACAATGACCTGTGATACTGTAGAAATTCTCTTAATTCCACCGATGATAACAAGCGCCACACAGATGGTAAGAATAATACCTGCAATAATTACAGTCCAGGAATAAGTTCTTCCAAAGAGGTCAACTGTCCAGATGGTATCCGGGTCAAAGAAACCCTTTACTGCACTGGTAATACCATTAATCTGTGTAAAGGTTCC
>ENA-OPAK01000807-OPAK01000807.1-human-gut-metagenome-genome-assembly--contig:-NODE-807-length-10572-cov-3.865266_pt1 | contig 10572 bp, 10 predicted proteins | sample MGYA00241055_ERZ501426 | MGnify/ENA primary metagenome ERZ501426 (study PRJEB25962, sample SAMEA2042626) | human gut metagenome | biome: human gut; feature: human-associated habitat; material: faeces... | reverse complement strand
GAAAAAGTGCCGTTTTTGCGGCACTTTTTCTTTTTCGTGTGTGCATTATTGAGGACTGATTCGCTGCAAAAGAGCATCCTGCAATACTTGTGAAAAGTTAATATTCATTGCAACAGCAGCTTCATTCAGCCATTCGGGAATGGTCAATGTTTTTTTAACAGCTTTGTTGTTAAAACGTTTGCGATATTCCAGGGTATCGCATGCAACCATACTTAAAAAGGAATCCGCAGTAACTTTGATGTCTGACATTTTGGAGGGCTGTGGAATGGGGCGTTGGTCCTTTTCATATCCATAGAGAATAAGCGCGAGGGCATCTTCAGCCATAAACAGAGCATCAGCCAGCGTGTCGCCGCAGGTATAACAACCTTCCAGATCGGGAAAATATACAGAATAACCTCCATCTGGTTCAGAAGTAAAAATAGCGGGATAAACATATTTAGACATAAGAATCTCCTTTCTAAGAATCCATTCCGGCAAAAAAACACCTCAAATAATAAGCCGAAATGTTTAGATGATTGGCATATTATTTGAAGTGTTTTTAGATATTTTTAGCATACTGTTTTTTGAAAAAATTGTCAATGAAAAGGAAAGGTCAGATGAAAAATGTGGTATAATTTCCAAAGAGTTTTACAAGGGAGTAATTGACAAGCTATGAAAATGAAACACAACAGATTTCAGAAACGTTTGATAACACAATTGTCACTATGGCTGGTACTGCTATTGACATTTACCGGCTGTGCGGAAAGCACCGTCACGCCGCAGGATAATACCTATACGATAGAGCAGCCGGCGACGATCCCCACCGAATTGCTGGAGGCATCGGAGACTGCAGCATCGGAACCCGAATCCGGACAGCCACAGGAAAACGCTTCGGATACACAAGAATCGCAGCAGGTCACATCTGCAACAGATGCTTCGACAGGAGAGGGCACAGCAGCATTTTCCCTTTGGGAGATTCCGGCATACTCCGGCACGCCTTATACAGAGGTCAATGGCAACAAACCTTATTTCACAGAGGCAGATCTGACCACACAGTCCTTCGAGACATACAGCGGGCTAGACAGCCTGGGGCGCTGTGGCGTGGCATATGCCAACGTAGGACAGGACCTGATGCCGACAGAACCGAGAGGGGAGATCGGAGCCGTGAAGCCTACCGGATGGCATCTGGTGAAATACGATAACGTGGACGGAAAATACCTATACAATCGCTGCCACCTGATCGCCTACATGCTGGCGGCGGAAAACGCCAATCCGCAGAACCTGATCACAGGAACCAGATATCTCAACGTGCAGGGAATGCTTCCTTTTGAGACGAAAGTCTGCGATTATATCAAAAATACAGGGAATCATGTCCTGTACCGTGTCACTCCCATATTTGACGGGGATAACCTGCTGGCAGACGGTGTCCTCATGGAAGCCTATTCTGTGGAAGATGTCGGAGAGGGAATCCAATTCTGTGTATTTGCATACAATGTGCAGCCGGGGATCGGTATTGATTATGCTACAGGGGATAACTGGGCAGAGAGCAACGCGGCATCCCAGGAAGCGGCAGCACCCATTGTGATAGAAACACCGACACAACAACCCCAGACAGACACTACGGTGCAGATCACACCGGAACCGTCAGTGCCACAGGAATCACAGGAAACTACCTATGTGCTGAATACCAACACCATGAAATTCCACTATCCGTCCTGCTCCAGCGTGGATCAGATGAAGGAGAAAAACAAAGAGATATATACCGGCAACAGAGAAGATATCATCAATATGGGATATATGCCCTGTAAGCGGTGCAATCCTTAATCGGCAAGTGAATTAGATATAGCAGAAAAGGACCTTCGAGATACTGATAACAGCCTCGAAGCTCCTTATTATTTGCTTAGTAAAGATAAGAATATGGTTTGCTGCGATAGATATTAACTTTCCCGGATCGGACTAACCAGGGTTGCTGTACAGTAGTACTCTTTTTGGGTCTTTATGTTATCGCAATGGCATATTTGCGTCAACAGTTTTCGTATACTTGCAAACATTCTGCAAATGCTATAGACTAAGACTAGTTTCTATATCTATTTGAATCAGAACAAAGGAGTATATGTTATGTGTACAGCGGCAACTTATAAATCACAGGATTTTTATTTCGGCAGAACTTTTGATTATGAATTTAACTATGGGGAAGAGGTAACGGTAACACCACGCAATTATCCTTTTCCGCTACGGCATCAGAATGCCCTGACGGAGCATTATGCCATGATCGGCATTGCTCATATGGCAGGGGATTATCCTTTGTACTATGATGCAGTGAATGAGAAAGGACTCGGCATGGCGGGACTGAATTTCCCGGGAAATGCAGTATACAGCAAAGTGCAGACAGGTAAGGACAACATCGCCCAGTTTGAGTTTATCCCCTGGATTCTGGGGCAGTGTGCCAATGTGCAGGAAGCCAGAGTATTGTTATCCCATATCAATCTGGTGGATACGCCCTTTAATGAAAAATATCCGGTTTCTCCACTGCACTGGATTCTGGCAGACAAGGAAGAGGCCATTACGATCGAGTCTGTGCAGGAGGGACTGAAGATCTATGACAACCCGGTGGGAGTATTGACGAACAATCCCCCGTTTCCAATCCAGATGTTTCGTTTGAACGATTATATGTCCCTGTCTTCCGAATCACCGACAAACCGTTTTTCCGCAGATCTGAAGCTGAAGCCGTACAGCAGAGGCATGGGAGCCATGGGACTGCCCGGGGATCTGTCTTCTGCATCCCGTTTTGTACGGGTGGCATTCACGAAGATGAATTCCCTGTCCGGATTGTCTGAGTCGGAGAACGTCAGCCAGTTTTTCCATATTCTGGGGAGCGTGGATCAGACCAGAGGATGCTGTCAGCTGGACAAAGGGGAGTATGAGATCACTATCTACACTTCCTGCTGCAATGCAGACAGAGGAATTTACTATTATACGACCTATGAAAATCATCAGATTACTGCAGTGGATATGTACCGGGAGAATCTGGACAGTGATCGTCCTGTCCATTACCCGCTGGTACAGGGAGAACATATTTTATTGCAGAATGCTGCAGCAGGAAGCGCGGAGGAAAACCAGTAATGGATGTACAGAAAGAACAGGAACAGCAAAACCGGACGGATCATGTAGTGTCCGGATTTGCATTCTATTCAGAGAAAGATGCCAGACTGGCAGAGCAGGAGAGACAGAAGATTGCTTATCTGGATAAGCGGATCGATCGGACAAATCTGGAGTCCGTACTGGTTATTTATAAAAAAGCATTGGATGACAGGGTGTTCCGCACTCCGGTAGGTTTGGAATACCTCAGGGAATTGCAGGGAGAACTGAAAGCAGAGCAGGATCTGTTGGGAGAAGAGATTCCGCCTATCCCTCTGTGGACGAACTTTGCGGACACCAGGGAAAAAACGTCTCCTGCCAGAAGAAGAATCAAACCGGCACCGGAAGAAAATAAAAATACGACGTTCCGGCTGTCTCTTATTATGAATATTGTGATGGTCATTGCAATTATTGCAATGTTTATCATCACGCTGAATTCCGATCAGCCCAATGTCCTGAATTATGAAAGAAATCTGCAGAACAAATATGCCACCTGGGAGCAGGAACTGACCCAGAGGGAACAGACGGTACGGGAAAAGGAAAGAGAATTACATATAGAGACCGAAGTTTCACAAAATTGACATATTTACACGCTATAGTGTAAGTATTCAGGAAAGCCTCGAAGAGGCGATTTTGCGAATGGGACTGAATAGTTACTATCTCAAGATAGGAAGGTGAGGGTGTATGGACAGACTGAAAGTACTGGTGGTGGATGATGAGAGCAGAATGCGCAAGCTGGTCCGGGATTTCCTGGTGAAGAGCAATTTTGATGTACTGGAAGCCGGTGATGGTGAGGAGGCACTGGATATTTTTTATAAAGAAAAAGATATCGCACTGATCATTCTGGATGTGATGATGCCGAAGATGGACGGCTGGCAGGTGTGCCGGGAGATCCGGGTGAACTCCAAAGTACCGATCATCATGCTGACAGCCCGCGGAGATGAGAGAGACGAACTGCAGGGATTTCAGCTGGGAGTGGACGAGTATATTTCTAAGCCCTTCAGTCCCAAGATTCTGGTGGCCCGAGTGGAAGCAATCCTGCGCAGAACAAATCAGCTGGGACAGGAAGAGGCTCTGACCTGCGGCGGCATTACCGTGGATAAGGCGGCACACCGCGTGATCATTGATGGAAAAGATGTGGATCTAAGTTACAAGGAATTTGAACTCCTGACCTATTTTATGGAAAATAAAGGCATTGCCCTGTCCAGAGAAAAGATCCTGAACAATGTGTGGAACTATGATTATTTTGGGGATGCCCGTACCATAGACACACATGTGAAAAAACTGCGCAGCAAACTGGGCGAGGAAGGCAATCTCATAAAGACCATATGGGGCATGGGGTACAAGATGGATGAAACAGCGGAATAAAGAACAAAAGAGAAAAGTACATTCTATCAGGGGACAGTTTGCCTGGATCTTTATCGGCCTGATGATCGGTACGATCCTGCTGTGCCTGATGATCAACTATTTATTTCTGGGAAAAGTCTATATGCAGAGCAAACTGGATGTTATTCATGATGCTTACGGAACCATCAAGCAGGCAGCGGAGAGCGACAGCTATGACACGGAAGAATTTGCCAGAGAACTGGATGATGTGTGCAGAAGCTACAACATGACGGTATGCGTTATGGATGTGAATTCCAATATGAAATATGTGTCCATCAACGGCGGTGAGAGACTGGAAAACCGCCTGATCGGTTATGTATTTGGACTCAGCATACCTTTCAATGACCAGAGGGTGATCGAGAACGGCGATGATTATGTGATCAAGAGAACCGGACAGGAGGACAAGGAATATCTGGAAATCTACGGAAGACTGAATACCGGCATTTCTTTTATTATGCAGACACCTCTTTCCAGTATTCAGGAGAGTGCAAAGATCGCCAACCGCTTCTATGCCCTTGCAGGATGTCTGGGAGCAATGGCGGGTGGTATTATTATCTGGTTCGTCTCCCGGAGTGTGACCAAGCCGATCCTGGAACTGAATAATATTTCGGAACGGATGGTACAGCTGGATTTTGAGGCAAAATATCAGGGGAAGGCACATAATGAGATCGATCTGTTGGGAGAGAATATCAATAAGTTGTCCGATTCCCTGGAGAAAACCATTTCGGAACTGAAGACAGCGAACAATGAATTGCAACGGGACGTGGAGAAAAAAGAAGCCATTGACGAAATGCGCAAGGAATTTCTGGCCAATGTATCCCACGAACTCAAGACCCCCATTGCGCTGATTCAGGGTTATGCGGAAGGGCTGCAGGAGGAGATCAATGACGATCCCGAGAGCAGGCAGTTCTATTGTGATGTCATCGTGGACGAAGCAGCGAAGATGAACAACATGGTGAAAAAGCTTCTGACCCTGAACCAGCTGGAATTTGGTAATGATGTGGTGGCCATGGAGCGGTTCGACCTTACGGCGCTGGTGAAAAATTATATCCAGTCAGCGGCAATTCTGACAAAACAGCATGAGATTACTGTGCGGATGGAAGAGTATCCGCCGATCTATGCATGGGCGGATGAATTTAAAATAGAAGAAGTGTTCATGAACTTTTTCTCCAATGCGGTCAATCATTGTGAAGATGATAAGATCATCGAAGTGAAAATGGAACAAAAGGACGGCAAAGTACGGGTATCTGTATTCAATACAGGCAAACCGATCCCGGAGGACTCTATTCACCATATCTGGGAGAAGTTCTACAAGGTGGATAAGGCCAGAACCAGAGAATACGGAGGCAGCGGTGTGGGATTGTCTATCGTGAAGGCCATCATGGAATCCATGAACCAGCAATTCGGTGTGAACAATTACAACAACGGCGTGGAATTCTGGTTTGAGTTAGAGACAAAATAGTAAATATAAAGGATATATTTTTATATGAGGGAAGAACAGATACAGGAGGCACCGGTAAAGGTACTGTTAGTCGGTGTGGATGTCGGTGAAGAACCGGATTTTGAGCGTTCCATGGAGGAACTGGCAAGTCTGGCGGAAGCTGCGGAAAAAGAAGTGGCCGGTCAGATTGTACAACGGCTGGATCATGTCAATAAAGCGTTATATATCGGCACCGGAAAAGTGACAGAGGTGCGCAGGCTGGCGGAAGAATGCGGGGCACAGGAGATTGTGTTTGATAATTCTCTGACACCTTCGCAGGTAAGAAATCTGGGAAATGAACTGGAACTGCCGATCATCGACCGGACTAATCTGATCCTGGATATATTTGCCATCCGGGCCCAGACAAGAGAGGCAAAATTACAAGTGGAGACAGCCAGACTGCAATATATGCTGCCGAGACTGGTAGGAATGTATGATGCACTGAGCAGACAGGGCGGTGCCAGTGGCAGCATGAGTAATAAAGGCACCGGTGAGAAAAAGCTGGAACTGGACAGGCGTAAGATCGAGCATCGTATCACAGAACTGAAAAAGGAACTGGAAGATGTGGGACGTACCAGAGAGGTGCAGCGGAAAAAGAGGCAGCAGTCCCGCATCCCGCAGGTGGCTCTGGTAGGATATACCAATGCGGGAAAGTCTACAATTCTGAACCGTATGGTAGAGCAGTTCGGCGAATTGCCGGATAAAACGGTCATGGAAAAGGATATGCTGTTTGCTACACTGGAGACCAGTGTCCGCAGTGTGGATACCGGACATAATAAGCCCTTTTTCCTGACGGATACGGTTGGATTTATCAACAAGCTGCCCCACGGACTGGTAAAAGCCTTCCGCTCTACACTGGAAGAGGTGAAGTATGCGGATCTGCTGATCCAGGTGGTGGATTTCAGCGATGAAAATTACAGACAGCAGATGCAGGTAACTGCTGATACCTTAAAAGAACTGGAAGCAGGTGACATTCCGCAGATCATAGTGTATAATAAGGCAGACAAATGTGAGATGGAACCACTGCCGCAAAAGAGACAGGACAACTGGTATCTGGCGGCAGGACTTAATATCGGTATCCGTGAACTGGCAGAGGCTGTTGAACAGAAAGTCTATGCGGATAATGCAGAGTGCGTATTTCTGATCCCGTACAGTGCAGGAAATGTGGCTTCCTATCTGATGGAACAGGCGCAGATACTTTCCAGAGAGTATAGGGAGGACGGTATTCTGATCCATGCGGACTGCCATAGACAGGATATGGACAGATACAGAGAGTATATAGTGTCATAAGATCACAGAAATTACAATGAGGGAAGGATAAAAGATGGAGACCAATACACAACAGGAACGAGCAAAGAGACTGGAACAACAGGCAAGAGAATACCTGATGCAGTCCAATGATCCGATATTTACCAGGTATTTACAGCAATTACTTCCAAGAATACAGAGACAGCCGGAATATGTAGAACAGCTACAGGCAGAACTGGATAAAAGCGTGGAATTCTGGTACCAGAGACAGCAGATCAATGCAAACAGAGGCGGAGAAACCGGAGCGGAGTCATCTGTGCCGCAGCAGAGTGTACCACAGGAGGCAGCCGCCGGAGAACAGCAGACAGCCGGGCAATCACAGACACAGCCAGTGGGGCAGTTTACCATGCAACAGGTGCAGGCACCGGTGACGCAGGCTCCGGCACAGAAGAAGCAGAATGCGGAATATCTGGTCGCAACCATTGCATTGTCGGTGGTTGGCGGAATCTTTATTCTGACCGCACTGGTATTGCTTGGTATGTATTTTATGAACGGCTGGATCAAAGGTATTTCTTTATATGCAGTTTCCCTGGGAGTGGTATTGATCGCAGAATTACTGATCCACAGAAAGCTTCCGAAACTGGCCCAGATCTTTTCGGCTATCGGCATAGCGGCGTTATATCTGTCGACCATGATCAATACCCTACATAATTTCGGTATGCTTCCTGCAGCGGCGATCATTGCAGTGATCACAGTGGGCACGGTTTTACTGAGCAGAAAAAGGGATTCCCTGATACACAGAATGCTGGGAATCGCAGCATGTTGGCTTTGTGCGTATCCGCTTTTCGGTTCTTCATTGCTTTCGGAGCCGGAAGGCCTGCTGGTGCTGGCATTGATTCTGTTACTGAGTGTACTGAGCATCTGTGTGCCGGTAAGAAGATATCATACGGCTTCGCAGTTGATACAACTTGTCAGCACTACGATCCTTTTCCCGGTAACGGTATCCTGTGTGATCAGTACACAGGGAATGCCGGTCTGGGTGACAGCAGCTGCATTTGGAACCTTTTTCTTGATCGCACATCTGATCCTGGTAGTGCAGAGCAATTACATACTAAAAGAAAAACAGGCGGGCCATGCAGTGAATGAAAACGGCTTGCTGGCAATCTATATAGCATTTCTTCTGGTAGCCGGAATTACAACCGGTACGGCGATGAACAATTATTGGGGAAGAGCGGAGAACGACGCGTATATCGGAATCATCGCCCTGACGGGAATGGCGTTTGTAGTCGCGGTTCTTGCGGGAATTGCCATACGTGGAACGTGGAAAAAATGGCTGCCCTGTTACTTTTTCAGTTTTGTTGCGGTATGTGCCTTTTCTGTAATAGAAAGTAACTGGCCGATACTCATATGCCTGACAGCGTTGCTTTTACTGACGAAGATCCTGACCCGTTTTGCGGAAGGCGGACTGAGGGCACTGGATGTGATCGTTACATCACTGTACTGTATTGAACTTCTGGCAAACGGAAAGGAAATACCGTATGCATACCTGCTCCTTGCGGGAACCATCCTCAGTATGTTCCTGGTCCATGGATGGACGACGATACAGGAGCTCCTGCTTACTTTTTCCCTGGCATTTTTTGCAGCGGCCAATTTGATGCCGATGCTAAAGCTGCCGGCTTTTGCGGGGATCCTGTTTGTAAGTATATTGCTGTTTAATAATGTGAAATATATGCGCGGGAAAAACATCCTGGTATTTAATGTATCTGTAATGGTGGGGCAGATCGGAGCGTTGATCGCTCTGGCAAATCCGGTGTACCGGAACTCTTATCTTACTTATCTGTGCATGTTTGTGTTTGTACTGGCTTATCTGGTACTGACATTGCAGGAGAGATACTATAAGAAGTTTAAACACAGAGAACTGATCATTGTGATCTTTCTGACCTATATGGCACTGATCGTTAAGACCAATGTTCCCGTGATCAATAGTGTTCTGATCATGCTGATTGCGCTGGTAAGTGTAACACTGGGCTTTTTGAAAAAAGATAAGCCGGTAAGAATATATGGACTAGTGCTTTCTTTGTGCACTTGTGGTAAAATAGCATTATATGATTACTGGGGAGCACCGGTATTGCAGAAAACGGTCCTTTTCTTTGTAGTGGGTGTGATCGCACTGGCGATTGCCGGGATTTATATCGTACTTGAGAAAAATACAGGAAACAATGGAAAAACAGACAGGGAAGGATAGAAGAATGACAGGAAACAAAAAGAAGATTGTATGCGGAGCGTTATTGTGTGTAATGGCGCTTGGCATGACAGCCTGCGGAAATGAAATTCCGGATCTGACAGAAGCGGAATCACAAAGAGTCGGAGAATATGCGGCGGTAACTCTCTTAAAATATGATGCGAATAACCGGAGCCGTCTCGTGGACCCGGAAATCGTCATTGCAAAACTGGAAAAAGACGCGGCCAGGGAAGCCGGAAGACAGGAGAATGCACAGACGGAAGAGAAGCCTGCGGAATCGGCTGCTTCAGAAGCCCAGGCACCTACCGCACAGGAGGATATTACCACCAGTCTGGAGGATTTCTTCGGACTTGCGGAGGGAGTGACCTTGACATACAGAGATTACCAGATAGCAGACTCTTATCCGGAGGACGGATCTACGGAGGATTATTTTGCGTTGGATGCATCCACCGGGAAAAAGCTTCTGATATTGAACTTTGAACTGACCAACGGAACAGACCAGGAGGAAAATGTTGATTTCCTGAGTACCGCATCCAGATACATCATTACTGTAAATGACGGCACACGTGGAAATGCATTGACCACAATGCTGCCCAATGACATGTCTACGTATGTGGAAACCATGGCTCCCGGTGAGACACAGGGATTGGTCCTGCTACTGGAAGTAAATGAAGATATGGCAAATGGGATACAAAACATTTCTCTTCGTCTCAAAAATACATCAAATGAATATACAATTCAACTTTTATAGGCATATATACTGTAAATTATGAGAAAAAGAGAAAAGACAATAAGATCCAAAATGACAAAAAAGCCCATGATTATGGGCTTTTTTACTGCTTTTGCAAAATTGTTTGAAAAATATGCAAAATAATGTTGACAAGTGGGGCACAGGGTGATATACTCAGATACGTTGTTGAGGCAGCGCCGAGACAACACAACAGCTCGAAGGAAACTTGAAAAGATTTCAAAAAAGTTGTTGACAAAGTCTGACAGATATGTTAACATAAAAATCTGTCACGGAAAACAAAGTTTTCCAAGACGAAAAAGATTTCAAAAAAAGTTGTTGACAAACGAAAGCGGTTATGATAAGATATCA
>ENA-OPAK01000805-OPAK01000805.1-human-gut-metagenome-genome-assembly--contig:-NODE-805-length-10578-cov-3.186639_pt1 | contig 10578 bp, 6 predicted proteins | sample MGYA00241055_ERZ501426 | MGnify/ENA primary metagenome ERZ501426 (study PRJEB25962, sample SAMEA2042626) | human gut metagenome | biome: human gut; feature: human-associated habitat; material: faeces... | reverse complement strand
AGATGACATTAATGGTCTCGGTAGCAATTGCTTCACCCAGGATAACGGATATCACCACAATCCAGGTGGTGGCTGTCAGATACAGTTTCCCGATTTCACGGGTGTTGTAACCCAATATCTTAACCATGGATATGGACACCGTGTTCTTCTCCACTATTAGTTTTGTGAGCAGATATACGAGAAGCATGAACATAACAAGTGAAAATACAACCACTATGTAGAACATACCTCCCATGGACTTGGTGAGCTGTCTGGACACCTTTATCATGTCATCCTTTGTGATCTCTGACACTACATGATCCTCTATATCGGTCAGCTTGTCATTCGAGAAATAGCCGGTGAAGTAATCCTCGTCCTTGTCAAATATTTCTCTGAAATCACCCTCTGTCACGAACACCGCAAGGGCTGCCGGATACACCACAGAACCCGTCACCTTGAGCTCATATGTGTCATCAGTATAGCTCTCCTTGAGCTCAAGTTTGTCGCCATCAACTATCTCATATTTGTCTGCGTAGCTGTCAGATACCAGCACATCTCCGTCGTCCAGCTTAACCGGGAAATATTTACTGTCCGAGTGTATTCCATACACCATGATCTCATCATCTATATCTCCGGTCGTCCTTAGCGTCTTCATACAGTAGGTTTCCGCATTATTATTTGCCGTCTCCACCTGTGAATCCAGAACATACTGGTGGTCAGCTACCATATTATCCAATATGTCATTCTGATAGTGCTTCAGCATAGGATTCAACATAAGTCCGAACATCAGAAGAACCTGTGCGAAGTAAATTCCAAGAAGCATGACCACATATCCTGGAATGTTCTGAAGTATGACACGGGTCTTGAACCTTGTCATGAACTTCCAGTGAGGCAGCTTCACCGCCTTCTTTCTCTTTGATCTGCTGAGATCATGCCTCAGGAACCTCAGTGGTGAGAGCTTCAGTTTGCTGTTTACCACTAACAGGTTCACAACGATCATGATTATAAGAGGTATGACTGTGGTAAGCACAAATGCATCGGCATTCCAATACGTCACATACTTAGTGAGGGAATAGCTTCCATAGTAAAGCTGCGCACCCATATCCTTAAACACCGAATAGCCCAGCACGTTTCCCACCACTGATGCCACAAATGTAACTATGACAGGAAGTGATATGTAGTGAATAAGCAGCTCGCCCTTCGTATATCCTGAAGCCCTCAATGTTCCAATAACCGACGCTTCCTTTGTCAGAGTGTTGCTGATGGTTACCGCAAATATAAATGCAAGTATAACTATGACGATGTATTCAAACCATTTCATCATATTTGTATCACTGCCAATATCATCCCCTGCAAAGTTGATCGCCTGGTTCTGATACCTTGGAATGTAGCTCTCCACCGTAATGCCGTTCATGACCGCCTGTGTATACACAGTCTCAAGAAGGTCATCCGCCAGCTTTTTCTCATCGTTCTCCTCATCCGGCATTCCATCATCGTACATCCATGAATACGACCAGGTCTTATTTTTCTCCGGGAGATCATCAAATTCCTCATTTGACACAACCGCAATTCCGAATATCGTGGCATCAAACATGGTATCATTGTTGTTCTGGAACATGGTACTGTAGTCGGAGAGTGCCACAAATCCGCACACGCTGTATACCTTGTCACCCGCTTTTATATCATCACCGATCTCTATATCGTTGTTCACCGCATACATTCTGTCAATGGCGATCTCATCAGTTCCTACAGGAAATTCACCATCCATCAGGCACATTTTATTTACATCGTGTCTTGGTGCGAATATCCTCAGTGTCCTTCCCCCATCATCTGCAGCATCATTTACAGAATTCACCGTATCATCTTTTGTCTCTGCATTGCCTTCCACATTACCACTATTGCCATCAGAGTCTGATCCGATCTTACTCATAGGCAGTTCATAATACGACATATCATAGAGCTTCACGCCCTCATCCTCTATATTGTCCTTCATATTGTCAGACGCCTCATCCGACAGATCAAAATGTCCATCCTCCACGTTGTATTTGTCAAATGTATTGTCGTAGGTTTTCTTCATGCTCTCACCTGCAACCATGAAGCCCGACACCATTCCCGTCGTGATGACCATGAACAGGAATATGACTATATATTTTCCAAGCTCTTCCTTCAGTTCCTTTGGAATTCTTCTCCACAATGGATTTCTCATAACAGATCCCCTTTCCTATTGAACATCTACCCTGTCTGCCCAATTACCAGTCAAGCTCTACAGCGGATATCTTGTTCTCATTTACAATGTTGCGTCTTATCATGCCGTCCCTGAGCTTCACAGTCCGGTCCGCCATATTCTTGATGGCATCATTGTGGGTGACCATGATTATTGTGTTACCATACTTCTGGTTCACATCCTCTATGAGCTTAAGTATCTCCTTGGAAGTGTTGTAGTCAAGGGCACCTGTCGGCTCATCACAGAGAAGTATATCAGGATTCTTCACGATTGCCCTTCCAATCGAGGTCCTCTGCTGCTGTCCACCCGACAGCTGATTTGGGAGCTTATGTCTGTGCTCATAAAGCCCCAGAGTCTTTAACAGATCATCAACATCAAAAGGATTATCACTAAGGTATGCTCCAACCTCCACATTCTCCTTTACATTGAGATTAGGTATGAGATTATACATCTGGAATACATAGCCGAGATGTTTTCTGCGGTACTGTGTCAGCTTTTTCTCGCTCATATCCTCTAACTTATCGCCGTTGATATTGATGTAACCGGAATCGGCGTTATCAATGCCTCCGATGATATTGAGCAGTGTGGATTTTCCGGAACCGGATGGTCCTAACAGCACACAGAACTCCCCTTTTGCAACGGAAAAATTCATGCCGCGGAGTACTTCCTGACGCGTCTGTCCGCTTCCGAATCCTTTCTTTAAATCTACAATTTCCAAAAACTTCTTTTCTTCTTCTGACATAGAAACTCCCTTTCTTTTTGGTTTAACTTTTCATACTAATATTAGTTTCATCTAACCCCTGGTTCTTTTTTTAGGTCTCCCGCAAAAAGCGAAAGACCCATGCTTCTTTTCTGAACCTTTTGTCCAAACGCGGACGATCTGTGCTTCTTTTCCCGACCTTCCGTCAAAACATGCAGACAGCCTACGGTCTGATGAGTCCGTACCAGCCTGCCAGCAGATATTTTACACCTTTTTCCGCAAACCGCAGTGCTTCTTCCTCGTCATCAATGTGCGTTACCATAAATATAAACATATCGATCTGTGAATGAGACATCCAGTGTACAACGCTTTGTTCCACCATCGGCACATGGTAAGCTTTGCACATCGCTTCACAGATAAATGCATTGTGCTCATCCATCTGGTCGACCAACCGGTCCGGCATACGTTCCATGCTTGATCCCTGCGCTTTTGTCAGCACTAAAAGCACTTCATCCCGGTAGGTGTACAGTTCATGGACAACCTGTGCGACTGCTTCAAAATCGCTGCTGTCATCATGCTCTTTTGCCTTGCCGCTCTCCATCTCCCTGACTTCAAAAGAAAAATGCTCCCGCAGAATTTCATTGAGCCGATCCATAAAATTTCCTACCACCTCACAGAACAGATCGTCCTTGTCCTGAAAGAAAAAATACAGTGCCCCTGTGGTCACACCCGCCTTCTGGCAGATTCCTCGGAGGGATGCCCCCGCAAACCCTTTCTCCATAAATTCTTTTTTAGCACATTGGATCAGGTGTATCTTCGTCTCGCTGTCATGTATCTTCTTTCCTGCCATGGTACGCTCCCTGTAAATAAAAATGCAACATAACGTCGTTATGTTAGATAACACCGTTATGTTACATCATTCCCATGTCTATGTCAATAGAAAAACTTATGCATTTTTCTGTTTGTGTTTATCATAAGCAGCAAACATGCCGGCAAGCAGTGTTCCGGAAATAGAATGCCAGGTGCAGGAAACTGCGCAGATGATCGCAGACTCCGGTGTTGCGGAAAACTGTGCGGTCGTTGTGGCAAGGTTTGTTGCCAGTCCTGCATTCTGCATACCAACTTCGATGGCAATGGTTCTCTTTTTGGCGGTATTCATGCCAACAAGTTTTCCTGCTCCATAACCAAGCAGATAACCAAGTCCATTGTGAAGAAAAACAGCTACAAAGATTACAGCTCCGGACTGGAAGAACTTCGCGCCCTGGGAAGATACCACACCACCGACAACACACGCCAGCCCCAGTACTGCCACACCCGGCATTATTTTCTGTAACTCACTGAACATTTTCTTTTTCCCCAGCAGATAGTTTAAAAGGAAGCCCAGTGCTACCGGAAGAATAACCGTTTCCACAATGGAAACAAGCATTGGCAGTGCCTTGATGGAAATATTGGTTCCGCTTGCCAGAAGAGAAACCATAAGTGGTGTCATGATCGGGGAAAGAATCGTGGATACGGTTGTCATTCCCACGGAAAATGCCACATCTCCACCACAGAGATACGACATGATATTGGATGACACACCACCCGGACAACAACCCACCAGAATGAGTCCCAGTGCAATGCCGGCAGGAAGATGCAGCACTTTCGTCAGTGCGAATGCCAGAAACGGCATAATCAGATACTGTGCCAGTGCACCAACACAGATATCGAATGGTCTCTGTGCCAGAATCTTAAAATCCTGCGTTGTCAGTGTCAGACCCATACTGAACATAATAATACCGATGATGATCGACTGACTTGTAAACTTATTGGAAACCGGATCGGTAAATAACTGATGGTTTACCCATCCCATCATTCCCGGAACGATAAATGTTACTACCGCAATTGCAATTACCACAATTGATGTGTAGTCCGATAAACATTTGCTGAGTTTTTGTAGTGCTTTCATAAACTTTTCCTCCTTGGTCTGTTCACTGAAAAACGAATTCAGACATTAAAAAAGTCCCTTCCCAGATACTACTCTGGAAAGGGACGAATAAAATCCGCGTTACCACCCTGATTCCACAGAAAAACTCTGTGACACTTCACATACCAACATATGCTATCCCATAACGGAGGAAACCGGCAAAGTTTACTCACAGTTGTCTGCTTTCAGCCCGCTTCTTAGAGAGGATCATCCATATCCAGCTACTACCTGTTCGCACCACCCACAGGCTCTCTGAAAATAACGATAAGATACGATGCTGTTCTCGTCAACGAATTTCGGTGAACAATATTTTCTTTTCGATGATTATTATATTCCCCTGTACAGATATGTCAAGGAAAAATTTTTCCACCAACGCTTTTCTGATTGACCTCTCCGTTTGCTCTTATGGGACATACATTACATCTTTTTCTCTATATGTCCCCACAACTTTCCATCAGTCTTTTTCAAAATGCTGATAATCCTTCGAATGTGTCCAATCCCCACCCCAGGTAAATCCATATCGGGTAAAAAGCTTGTAACACAGATCATTGTGATCAATCTTGTGCGGAAAATCCCCACTCCGGTCAACATATGCTTCTGCGTTTGCAGGCTCAATCGACAGCTTTCCGTTGACGGTTTTTACATAGGGGTTATAAAGTGTATTGATGTCAACTGCCATGCCCAGACCGTGTTTTGAGATTTTTGTCGTGTGGGAAATGAAACGAAAATTAAATGCAGAGGAATTGTTATCGCTCATGGATGCCTCATCATCCGCATCGTATTCATCCACCAGCCGGACTTTTTCAATGGGATATTCTGCCTCATACAACTGCCTGAAAATGGCAAGTACATCCTCTGCAATGGCTTTATTTACCACAAGTTCTCCCTCTTTTGTCTGACCGTCAAACCCCATGTGGAGCACATGAAGATAGCGGAGATCTTCCCGCGGTACGGTACAATCTGCCTTGTATGATTTTCCCTGCATCTTCTCAAAAATATCGTCCGGGATTTTGGAAATATAGAACGCTTCCTCTGTGATACTTTTCCCGGTACGGTCCGCATTTTCAACACTTTGTTCTTTCTGCGTATGATCCGGTTCGTTCATGTTTTGTTTTTTCTCACTCAGTTCTGTCCCTGAAGTCCTGTGATCCTGTTCTTTTTCACTGTTCTCCTGATCCGCAACCTCAGACTTTTTTGTGTTTGATTTTTCCGGATGCCGGATCAGACGGCTTCCGGTTACGACTGCGGCGGCTGCAAGTAACACGGCCGCAGTGATGATCATTCCTTTTTGTTTTTTCACCAGTTTCTCCTTACTGACACGTTTCCCTTTTCTGTACATAAAAATTCATCCGCTTCAACATGATAACACCGCTAAGCCTACGCTATCGAAAAAAGTGTCATGTGAAAGCCCGAAGGCCGCATTTCTGCACGGATGAATTGTGTATATTTTAGCACTGATTTTTGGGATTTGCTATATTTTCATAACAAAAAATGCATTTTTCTTTTAATGCACCCTCGAAAAATAATCCATCAGAATTCCCTTAATATGATTATACCTTCTGGCATAAGAATTCTCCACCCGTATAATCTCCATATTGTGTGCCTGACAGATGGCATTTTTCTTCCGATCGCGCTCCTGCACCACCGCATCCTCAAAATGCTCTTTCCCGTCAAGTTCGATTGCCAGAACCGGCAGTTCCTTTTTTCCCTGTTTTTCGTACACAACAAAATCAAAGCGCCCCATATAAAACAGATCATCATATGTCATGTTGTCCTGAAACACCTGCGATATGGCAACTTCTTTGTGGATCACATACTTACTCTGGGAAAGCCAGATATTTTCGAGCGCATGCGTCAGGTTTTCGAGAAATGCATTTTCGGTAGCGGTAGAAAACGGCTGGATGCCAAGTGCACGGGAACTGATATGTTTTTCCGTGATCTCTGACTTCCCGTTGGTTTTGATGTACTGCGCAAGTTCATAAAGATCATCGTCTGCCTGTCCTGCATGCAGACGCTCCAGTTCTTTGCTGTCTGCGAGCAGAACAAGTTTGTCTTTCGCCCGTGAGGTTGCAACATTGATCAGTTCCTTATTGTTTTTCAGCCACTGATAGGTACCGGCATTGGTGCGGTCGGACAGTGCCGTGGAAAAAAGCACCACATCCTTTTCATCTCCCTGAAAAGCATGCACCGTTCCACAGACTAAATTTTCGAGGTGGTTTTCTTTGATCGCCTGCTCGATCAGTGCCCGCTGGTTTACAAACGGTGTGATCACCGCGATACTTTTGTCCGTGTTCTGCTTCGCGTATGCAATGACCTCGTCTGCTTCCGCCGGAGATGTATTTTTAATCTCGGCACGATCGCTTTTTACATCTACATAGACAAGCGGCTCCGGCTCTTTGCTTTTTGAACAGATCTGCAATTTGGAATTGTAATATTTTTTATTGTTAAATCCAATAATCTCTCTGTTGCAGCGGTAATGGCTGCGCAAAAGCACTTCATCACTCACCGCATCACATGCCAGATACGTTTTGTAAATCGAATTCTTTCTGTAATCATATTCCTCTGCCACATGATACCGCCGTCGCAGCTTGCGGTTGATCAGTTCTCCGAGCAGAATAACCGGATTCAGCTGCTGCGGATCTCCCACCAGCATCAGTTTCTCTCCACGGATAATCGGGACAAGAGAGATCGCAATATTGCACTGGCTGGCCTCGTCCATAATAGTCATGTCAAACAACGGCTCCGGTTCCCCGATCTTATGTGCCGATATGCAGGTAGTGATAATGATTGGAAAAACACGCTGCAGCTTCTTTACATTTTCGGATTTCTGCATGTATTTGTTGAATGCAAGCGCCTGTGTCTCTGGATTTTCTCCGGAATCTAAAATCTCCCGCAGTTCCTGATATTTGGGTTCTTCGAGTGTCTTGATATAACGCGCAGACGTATAAAATAAATACTGATAAAATTCTTCTTCGTTGCGGTCGAGAAACTGCAGGGCATCCGAATCGGAAATTTCACCAATCTGGTGGATTCTCTGATCGAGCCTCTGCATCTGGTATCCCTGCAGGTCCATCTGAAACGGGAGCAGATTCATGGCATTTTTAATATGTTCCTGGTATTCCATGAGATGCGAAAGTGTCTCTTTCCGCTCCTTTAAATCCAGAATTTCCTCATACTCTTTCAGTCTCGCAGAAAGACGTTTTGCACGGTCAACCCGGTCATCCTTGCGCTTATCGAGCGTGGACGTAAATATTTTTACGGTCTGCACCTGATTTCGCAGGCGGTTGATGTAGCTGATTGCAGCTTTAACTTTGTCTATATTCCCAAGCCGCAGTACCGGAAACGGAATGGTCTGTCCATGGCACTCAAGATGTGTCAGTTTTTCAAATACATTGTCGATTGGAACGTTATTGTAGGACGCAAATAAAACGGTCGTATTGTTAAAAAACGCCGTTACTATTGTGTTAATAATCGTATTTGTTTTTCCCGTGCCCGGTGGCCCCTGTATGTAGGCAAGCGGATATTTCATGGCGTTGTTGATCGCCAGCAGCTGATCCAGATTGATGTTCTGATTGATCAGTGCAATCGGATACGCCTTGGTGCGGCGCGGCCGTTCTAGCAATTCCCCGAAGAAGGCTTTGACTGGATAAGTAACCTGCTGCCTTTCAAACATATCAAGTATGGCTTTGTACTCGTCATGCAGATTCAGCACTACATCCATCCCAAGCCCCAGCACATACGGCATATCATCTACGACCGGCTTTTGCCCGCCATGACCGGTAATCGCATCTTTGATTTTTTCCAGATTGTTTTCAAAATCTTCCAGCAGTTCGTACTCGTCCGCATCCAGAAATTTACGCGCATTTTCTGTCTGTCCGTCAATGCCAAACTGTGTGCAGACTGTGATATCTTCATCCGGCTGAAACACTCTGTTTTTCACATCAAGGTTCAGGTTCCGGTATGCCAGAACATACAGCCCCTTCGCCGTGTGAATACTCAATACATTGAGTGCCAGTTTCTTAATTCTTAAATTGGTGCTCTTTTTCTTTTCGTGAGACAGGGAATACTGGAAATTTGACACGACCTCCTGAAACTGCTGATCGTTAAGTGCATACCGTCCGTTTTTCACACGATCCCCATCGATATAATGGATCAGATCATAATCGGTGATGTAAGGTGTCGTATCCATGCGGTTACATAGTTCCAGATAATTTAGTATTTTCAGATTTGCAGCGCTGGAAAAAATAGTTTTATAACGCTCCGGATGCATCTCGATATCTTCGATCAGCTGCCTGTTTTCCGGACAGTACGTTCCTTCAATGACTTCCGTGGACAGGATGGAATCCACGAAAATTTTGTCATATTCCCCCAGTGTATACATTCCGAGGTGCAGACCATCTACTTTGAGGGTACGTTTTGCCGGATCAAGATCACGGATTCCAATCCAGTATTTTGTAATCTGATCCGCTTTGTTCCGATATTCGATTTTCAGCCACTTTCCCTCATGAATCGCCCGGAAAATGTCCCTGCAAATCTGATTCATACTATGCTCCGTCCTGTTTTACATGATATCTCTATCATTCATTATGATGTTCGGACAGAACCTTTGTCAAGCAAATCCTCAATTCCCCTTGCTGCTCAAAGGATTACTTCTTGTTTCAAAAAACTGATTGTTATCTATGCGTGCGCGGTTTTTGTCGTTGTACATACTGCTCTGCCGGATTGCGGCATTTTCTTTTTCCTGTTCCGGTGTGTTCTCCGCAAAATGTTTTGGTCCTGCGGTAACCGGATCTGCATCCGTTCCTACAAGCATCGCTGATTTATCCGTGTAATTTTTTGTTTTCATGACATACCTCCATATTTTTTGTTAGTATGTCCGATTTTTATCCTCTCCACTCCCGTAAGTAAAAGTTTGTAAAAACTTCCGTAACCGGTCTGTCTTCGGATTCTCGAAAAATTCTTTCTTAAATCTTCTTCTAATGGAATATCGTACTCTTTCTCAATTCGTCCGACATCGTTTCCAGATGACTTTTTACTGTTCTTGCAATGATTTCATCATCTTCCACGATAAAAATGCGATACATTGATTTAGTATCTGCCACGCAACCGCTGCTGTTCGCCTTCTTCTCCTGATGCAGAAAAAGATAATCAGCACAGCAATAATCACCAAATAACTTCCCATTGCCTGTCCTCCTGCGTTTCCATCATGAAATCTTATTTCCTGCCTTTAAGTGGTACATGAACTTTGGAACAATATGAAGGACAGTATAGATCCGCTATGTATGCAGCAGTGAAAGCCCACCGGGAACATCACCCAACGAGTCTGTTCCCGACCTCACGGTCAGATACATATGAATAGTTGTGTTTATCCTGCTAACACTAATGGTATATCCATTGACTTCATAACAAAATTTGTGTATAATTTTGTTATCAAATAGGGAGGTGTTTTTATGCCAGCAATCAAATCAAGTGCTGATTTAAGGAATAATTACAATGAAATTTCTACATTTTGTCATAATTATCCTGAACCAGTTTTCATCACGAAGAATGGAAAAGGCGACCTTGCCGTTATGAGCATTGAAGCCTACGAAGAACTGACCAGCCGCTTTGAACTTTACAGCCAGATCAAGGAAGGAATGGACGATATTGCCACAGGTAACACCAAACCATTTTCCGAAGCTATGGCTGATATCAGGAGCCGCCGCAGTC
>ENA-OPAK01000796-OPAK01000796.1-human-gut-metagenome-genome-assembly--contig:-NODE-796-length-10693-cov-2.683681_pt1 | contig 10693 bp, 9 predicted proteins | sample MGYA00241055_ERZ501426 | MGnify/ENA primary metagenome ERZ501426 (study PRJEB25962, sample SAMEA2042626) | human gut metagenome | biome: human gut; feature: human-associated habitat; material: faeces... | reverse complement strand
CGTCTTGTGCTACTTCACGTGTTGAATTGGAATAGCGTTCCATGAAAGGCACCAGTCCGGTTGAGGTCAGTGCTGAATTTTTAACTGGGGAACCTTTAGGTCGTATATGAGATAAATCATGTCCTACGCCACCACGACGTTTCATTAATTGTACTTGTTCTTCATCAATGCGGATTATACCTCCGTATGAGTCGGCTGCTCCATCAATTCCAATGACAAAGCAGTTTGATAAGGAAGCCACTTGAAAGTCGTTCCCGATACCTGTCATAGGGCTACCTTGCGGAACAATGTATTTAAAGTGATCCAATAATTCGTAAAGCTGCTGTGCGTTTAACCCGTTCTTATATTTTGCTTCAATGCGGGCTACTTCATTTGCAATGCGCCAATGCATGTCTTCGGGAGACTTTTCGAAAATGTTCCCGAAAGAATCTTTTACTGCATATTTGTTTACCCAAACCCTTGCAGCAAGTTCATCACCTTTGAAGTATTGTAAAGATGCTTCAAAAGCTTCGTCATAGGTGTACGTTTGTCTTTCCACTTTTATTTTTAGATTTACTGTAATATCAATAAGTTGTTTTAGTGTAGAAGTTACAACTCATTATAATAAAAGTTTCGGCAAAGCTATATATGTTTTTTCAATTAACAAAATAAAAAGCAGATAAGTTTTCAACAAATTGAAAGTTATCCAAGAATATTTGTTAATTTATTGATTATCAAAAGATATATATGCTTGCTTATTTGTAGAAGTTTTCTGTTTTGAAAATTTTGATGGAGGGGATGAGTGATTGACTAGTTGAAAAGGCCAGATTCTTAGCATATAATATTTTGCAAAAAATGCATTATTACTCTTTTCTTTTTTTATCTTTGCAAGAAAAATATATATGGAATCGATAAATAATAGACGGACGATCCGTAAATATAAGCAGGAAGATATTTCTGCTTCTTTGTTAAATGATTTGCTTGAAAAGGCATTCCGTGCTTCTACAATGGGCAATATGCAATTATATAGTGTGATTGTGACCCGTGACAAGCAGATGAAAGAGAGATTGGCACCTGCCCATTTTAATCAACCGATGGTAACAGGTGCTCCGGTTGTACTGACTTTTTGTGCGGATTTTAACCGTTTTAGTAAATGGTGCAGAGAGCGTAAGGCGGTACCGGGTTATGACAATCCCATTTCTTTTCTGAATGCTGCTACGGATGCATTACTTGTGACTCAGAACTTTTGTACATTGGCGGAGGAAAATGGATTAGGTATTTGTTTTTTGGGAACAACGATTTATAATCCTGATCAAATTATTGATATCCTTCAGTTGCCGGAATTGGTTATGCCGGTGGCTACTATTACAGTAGGATATCCGGATGAATGCCCTCCACAAGTCGATCGTCTTCCTATAGAGGGTATTTTGCATGAAGAAGTATATCATGATTATACCAAAGAAGATATTGATCGTATCTATAGATATAAAGAGTCACTTCCGGAAAATCATCAGTTTATTAAAGAAAATCATAAGGAAACACTGGCTCAGGTATTTACTGAGGTCAGATACAAGAAGTCGGATAATGAATGTATGTCTGTAACTTTGAAAGAAACCTTGAAGAAACAGGGTTTTGAGAAGTGAATTGCCGGGAACTATCAATCTTAAAACAGAGGTGCGCAGAGGGAAATAAAGAAAATACCCTTTGCGCACCTCTGTAGTTTTATTTCTATTTTCTTTTGAGAGAAGCTTCAATTTCCTCAATATCCGCTTTAAATGCTTTGTCAACCTCTACTTGGTCTTTTACTATTTTGCAAGCGTGCAATACGGTTGCATGATCTTTATTACCTATTAATTTACCAATTTTGGAAGAAGAGGAGTCTGTATGTTTTTTGGCCAGATACATAGCTACCTGACGTACTTGTACCACTTCTCTTTTTCTAGTTTTGGTATGGATGGCAGATTCCTCTATCTCGTAATGGTTGCATACTTTCTGTATGATATCTTCTACTGTGACAGGCTTGCTCTCACAACAGCGTACCGCTTTTCGTACAATTCTTTCAGCCAAATCCAAATCGACATCACGCTTGAAAATAATGGATTGTGCCAAAAGTGAATTAATGATGCCCTCTAATTCACGTACACTTTCATTTACGTTTTCAGCAATATAATTAATTACTGTTTCCGGTATATTCAAACCGTCACGACGTATTTTATTGCGTAAGATATTCTTTCTCAATTCTACGTCCGGCTTTTCCAATTCGGCCACTAAGCCCCATTTAAAGCGGGTCAGAAGGCGTTCTTCCATACCTTGTAGCATTACCGGCGCACGGTCAGAAGTCAGAATAAGTTGCTTACCGTTCTGGTGCAGATGGTTAAAGATGTGGAAGAATGTGTTCTGGGTTTTGGTTACTCCGGCGAATTCTTGAATATCATCAATAATCAAAACATCTATGGTTTGATAAAAACTGATGAAATCATTGAAATGATTAGTACGCACAGAGTCGGTATATTGCACCTGAAACAGATGTGCTGATACGTACAATACTCTTTTTTCAGGATATAATTCCTTGATGCGGGTACCAATAGCATTAGTCAAGTGAGTTTTGCCCACACCGGATGGTCCATACAAAAACAAAGGGTTGAATGTTTTTGCCGGATTTTTAGCTACAGTTTCTCCTACTGTACGTGAGAACTCATTACTATTTCCTTTTATGAAATTCTCAAAGTTGTAATTTGGATTCAAATGTGGGTCTAAATCCTGCGGAGCTGGTGCCTGCATTGGATTAGGTGCCTTGTTACCATCTCGTATAACTGTTTGTGTGGGTAGTGCTGAAGAGCGTTTGCTTCCCTCCATGTTAACAGTTATATGGTTGGTCTTATCGGTCAAGATACAATACATAAGCTGCGTTCCCTCCCCAATTTCTTTATATAGGGCAGCGCGCAGCAAGTCCACAAACTTTTCTTCTAAAAATTCATAGAAGAATGGGCTGGGGACGCCAATTGTCAGTGCCTTGTCCTCATATTTAAGCGGTACGATAGGCTCAAACCACGTTTTAAAGGTCGTTTCTGGTACGTTGTCTCTGATAAGGTTCAGGCAACGACCCCATAAAACGACGTGATCGTTTTCAATCATATGAAACATTTATTATAAAAAGCGAAACTTCTACAATGCAAATTTCGAAATGAATTTCTGAAAAAACAAATCGCTTTTTTCTTGCTTTTTATTTTTAAAGAGTAATATCTTTAGTTTCAGTTACTTATAAAAACCTCTATCTAAAGGCTTTTGAAAGATTCTTGTTGTTTGATAATTGACTGATTCTTAGCTGACTATCAGTCAAAATAGGCTTTTATTTATTTTAAATGAAATAAGTCTACATGGTATTTCTTCCCTATTTGCAGTCATTTACTGAAAATAAGTGGAAAAATGGTTGAGTAGACTTATTTAGAATATTTTTAAATTAGCAAATATGTTACTTATCTTTCTTGCCAAACAAAGAGAAATGTACATAACGTTTAGGATGCGCTTTCAAATCCTCCAATAAGGTTGCAGCGTTTGCTGTCGTCGCACTCAAATTTTGGTAGAAAGTAGGATCATTGAATAGCAATCCGATACTGTTGTCCTTGCGATTGAGTTTTTCTGTCAGCATTTGTACATTATATAAAGTGGAATCTATTTTATTGAATGTTGATGCATAATCAATACCTTTCAAGTTGTCGCTGATAGTAATGAAATTATCAGCAATCGTGTTTAGTTTTCCAGTAAGTTGCGGAAGATCCCTTTGCATTAATATGTTTAATTGACGTGTTGTCACATCCAGATTGGCTGTCAGTTTTTCTGCGTTGTGCAAGGTTGCACTCAATGCAGGATCAGCTAATATTTTATTTAATGAATATAGGATAGAATCCATTTTGGGTAACATCTGCTCTATTTGAGGAACTAGCTTTTCTTCAGCGGCTCCCATGAGCCCCGCATTCGTTTTGCCGGGCAGGGTATCTCCCGGTTGATAGTATTCTGTAGAATTAAAGTTAAGGAGTAAGTTCATCTTTACCGTTCCCAGCATTTCTGTAACCAGTTCTCCTGTACTTCCTTTGGGGATACGCATTTCCTTGTCCACTTCCACTTCTACTGTGACATGTCCCGGTTTTGCATAGTTGTAATTGATATTTCTTACTGTACCTACTTTATAACCATTGGCAAAGACGGGGCTTGATCCGGCTAATCCGTTTATATTTGTATATTCTACATAATAGTAATTGGCAGATTGGAACATATTTATTCCTTTCAGGTAGTTGATACCAAAGATCAGCATAGCCAATGCAGCGATGCCTATTAATCCTATTTTTACCTCTTTCGTCATTTCAATTATACCTTTTATATTATCTATTCTTTTTAAATTCTTTGATGGCTTCGTTCACGTTCATTTTCTCTCCGTTTTTGAAAGCGATAATGAAAGCGTCCTTAAATTTAGGAGTAATATTACGTTTCATGCGTAGTATTTTATTATAATCCGTATTTTCTCCGTAAGTATATTTATAAAGTCCTTTTTCGCGGTAATAGCTAACAGGTGATACACCTTTCAGTTGTTTACTTCCTTTGGGCAATATTTTGTTTGATACCAATATTTGTATTTTAAATACAGGCTTGGCAGATGTTCGGGCTTGGTCGCCTGTGATCTTTTTTTGTGTGGCAGGCACAGGCTTTTTGGTAACTTTGTCAGGTTCCGTTGCAGTGTCTGGTTCCGCAGTTTGTATTTCTATTCTTGATTCTTTCGGTTTGTTTTCTGGTTCCGGTAATTCTTGTTCTTGTACTCTGCTGCGGCCGATGGGGGCGTCATGTTCGCGCTTGTAATTGAGGAATGCTTTATAAATGCTGTTAGATAATGCCGTAGTGCCTGCATCGGATAAAAGATATTGTTCTTCATCCGGTGTTGAGATATAACCTAATTCAACCAAAACACTAGGCATGGAAGTGGCACGTAGAACTAGGAATCCGGCTTGATGTACTCCTTTGTCTATTCGTTTGGCTGTATTCTTGAATTGTTTTTGGATAAGAGTGGCTAATTTTACACTCTTCTCCATATTTTTGTCTTGTACAAATTCAAAAATAATATAGCTTTCGGAAGAATTTGGATTGAATCCGGCATAACGTTGTTCATAATTATCCTCTATCAAAATAACCGAGTTCTCCTTTTTAGCAACTTCCAAATTTTCTTCAGTACGGTGAAGTCCTAACGTATAAGTTTCTGCTCCCCGTACAGTTCTGCCACGGGCTATGGAATTAGTATGTATAGAGATGAATAAATCGGCCTTGGCATTATTGGCTATTTGTGCACGACGGTCTAAAGGGATAAAGACATCTGTCTTTCGGGTGTATATTACCTTTACGTCATTACAGTTATTTTGGATCAGTTGTCCTACTTTTAAAGCTACGTTCAGATTGATGTTTTTTTCTTTTCCACGTCTGCCGATAGCACCGGGATCATGTCCGCCATGACCGGGATCAATGACGACTACAAAGTCCTTTCCCTTTGCCGCCAGGCAGAAACAGGGAAAGACCAGCCACAGGCTACACAACAGGAATATTATTTTAAGTCTATCGGTTTTCATATCAATTAAGTTGCAAATGTAGCGATTTTTAGTGAAAACTCGGCTTTTGTCTTTAAGTTTTGCGTTTTTTATTCGAAACTTGCCACAAAACCCGAAAAATAGACGAGTGTTTGGACTAAATTCTTTTATTTTGTATCCCAAAATAAGTATTGAAAGATGGATTTGCTTAAGTTTATGAAGAATTGGACGTTACCTTTAGCTATGCTTGCAGGGGTTATCGGCTATTTTGTTTTTGCCAACTTCACTTTTCTGGAGCCGACAAAGCCATTTATGAATGGGTTGATTTCTTTTTTAACTCCTTCCTTGATTTTTGCCCAATTGTTGCTTACATTCTGTAAAATTGAACCAAAAGAGTTGGTCCCTAGAGTATGGCATGGCTGGTTGTTGGCTATTCAAGCTATTTCTTGTGGTATCATTGCGTTGTTGTTGATATTTTGTCCGATGGACGAATCTTATAAGGAGATATTCGAGGCGGCTATGGTTTGTCTTATTTGTCCTACTGCTACGGCAGCGGCAGTAATTACGGGAAAACTAGGTGGAAGTGCTTCCAGTTTGACTACTTATACATTACTTTCAAATATTTTGGCTGCAATAGCAGTTCCTTTGATATTTCCATTGGTTGAACCACATACAGATGTTACTTTTGGTATTGCTTTTCTTAAGATTTTAAGTAAGGTTTTCCCATTGTTGCTTGCGCCGTTTTTTATCGCTTTATTATTCCGTTATTATATTCCCCGGCTCCACAAGTTTTTACTGAAATATCATACTTCGGCTTTTTATTTATGGGCGGTAGCATTGACCATTGTAATGGGGCAGACTACTCGCTCTTTGGTTAACAGTACTGCTGATGTAACGGTAGAGATGTTGATTGCTTTTGCCGGTTTAGTAACTTGTTGTTTACAATTTTATTTTGGTAAAAGAATTGGTAGTGCATACAATGACCGTATAAGTGCAGGACAGGCATTGGGGCAAAAAAATACAGTACTAGCTATTTGGATGGCGGTTACGTATCTTAATCCTTTATCGTCTGTCGGTCCGGGTAGTTATGTGGTGTGGCAAAACATCATCAATAGTTATCAGTTGTGGAAGAAAAGAAAAAATGAGATGAAAAATTAAGTCGCAGCTATTTACTTTGTTATACGTAATGCTTGGTATAGTAAAGTATATAGCTGCGTTCCATTAAAAATGAATTTGCCGTATATATCTCTTAAAGATTTCTTACGAAACCTGCAAAACGCTTCAATCCTTCTGCCAGTGTAGTACGTGGGCAGGCGATGTTCCAGTGCATGAATCCTTTTCCTTCAGTCCCGTACATTGCTCCTGCATTGAGCCATAATCCAGCTTCGTTAACCAATCGCTGTTCGAGTTCCTGCGAGTGTATGCCGAGTCTGTGACAGTCCATCCAAACGAGATAGGTTCCCTCCAATGCCGTGATAGGAAACTCGGGCAGATGCTCCCGACAGAACTCCTGCATATAGAGAAAATTGGCCTGTAAATATTTGATGAGTTGGTTCAGCCACTCTTCCTCTTCGTTGTAAGCTACTTGAGTAGCAATTACACCAAAAGGATTGACATCACATACTTCGTTATCGTTAATGGCCCGATCGATTTTCGCCCGACGGTCAGCATCAGCACATATAATGTTCGCAATCTGTAATCCGGCAATATTGAACGCTTTACTGGGAGATATACAGACGAATGGTGACGGAAATTTTCTGAGATGGAAGCAAACGGTGTGTAACGGTACTCTGGAAAAACCAGTTCGCAATGAATCTCATCCGAAACGACCGTAACATCGTGGCGAATACAAATTTCACCAATACGTACCAATTCTTCACGTTTCCATACTCTTCCGGCAGGATTGTGAGGATTGCACAGCAGCATCACCTTCACTTTCGGATCAGCAGTCTTACGCTCTAAATCTTCATAATCGATGGTGAAAGTATTACTTGCAAAGACCAACGGTGATGATACCATTTCACACCCATTGTTACGGATTGAAGAAAAGAAACAATTATAAACCGGAGTCTGCACCAACACCTTATCTCCCGGAACGGTCAAAGCCTTGATGACTGCCGAGATGGCCGGGACTACGCCTGATGTGTAAATTATCCATGTGCAGTCAATCGTCCAACTGTGACGGCGTGCGAACCAATCTGTAACAGCCTCGTAATAACTGTTGGGCACACGGGTATAACCGAAGATACCGTGTTCCACCCGTCGGCGTAAAGCATTGACGATAGCGGGGGCTGTACGGAAATCCATGTCAGCCACCCACATCGGCAATACATTTTCGCTTTCTGCGCTATCCCATTTGTAGGAATCGGTTCCCCGTCTTGAAATTTGTTTGTCAAAGTTGTATTTCATATCTTCATCTTAATCGGTAAAACAGGTACGCTCGTCCCGGAGACGGATTTCACAATCGGCAGGAGCCTTGATGTTCTCATCTATGGTTATGGAACCGAATTCGTCAGCCACAATGCATCCCGACATCGGGTTCTTGATATTTGTAATAGCTCCGTGAATATCGGCTTGCAACGTGCTGTACTCAAAGGTACGGTCGCAGTCAGGTCCGAAGGTACAGTTTTCAAGAATAAGGTCGTGTGCATAGCAAAGCGGTTGCTCACCGGTAATGTGGCAGTTGACCAAACGTAGATTCTTCGAATGCCAGCCGAGGTATTCGCCGTTGAGTTCGGAATCGTAGATGGTCACATTTTCCACTTCCCAGAAGGCATCCTTCGTTGTAATCTTTGCATGATGAATCTCTACATTTTTCACGTACTGGAACACATACTTGCTGTTGCTTTCCAGTCCGTCCACATAAATGTTGTTGCTGAACATGAAAGGATAAGTTCCGCCGTGCAGCTTGAGATTCTTGATGCGGATACCATTACAACGCCAGAATACTTCGTCGGCATCGTTCATCGTTACGTTCTCGATATCTATTTCGTCCATTTCACGGAACATCTTCGGTGCGTCGATAATCGTGTCGGTCATCTTCAGGTGATCGGAATACCACAATGCCGAACGCCCTCCGACATCGAAATAGCAACGGTCGATTTTGAAACCGTGTACATGCCAGAAGGGATAGTTACCCTCAAAGCGGCAATCTACAGCTTCGATATTGCTACATTCTTTGATGGCCGATTCACCGGTACGAATAATCACATTTTCTAGACGAAGGTCGTGGGACTCGAACAAGGGACGCTCGCCCCCGAATTCAGCATTTTTAATCAGTTTCATTTGATATATTGTTTTAGTTGTCAGTCATTATTAATTTTAAAAGTCATGTTCACATTGCTGCGTCCGCGAACTGAAGCCAATCAGGATATAGGCAATTCCTTTTTCTTGAAGCCTTCTATTTTAAGTATTCTTTGAAAAATTCCTCCAGCTTATCGAATGGAATAATGTCTGTCCGGTCATATAAATCCGTATGTACGGCATCGGGAATAATCATCAATTCTTTATTATCGCCTTTCAGCTTCTTGAAAGTATCCTCACTAAAATAGCGGGAGTGAGCTTTTTCTCCATGAATGAGCAACACGGCACTGCGGATTTCATCGGCATACGCAAGGATAGGTGCGTTGAGAAATGCAAGATTGGAGGTTTTGTTCCAGCCCAAACCGGAGTTGATGGAACGGGGATAATAACCTCGTTCGGTCTTGTAATAATCGTAATAATCCTTTATGAACTGTGGTGCATCACCGGTAGGCTCCGGGTTCATCACGGTGCGGGGATAAGTGTCGGTACGGTAGTCTTCCGTGCGCTGGGCGTTAAACTCCTGACGCATTTTGTAACGTGCATCTGCATTGTCAGCGGCATCGAAGTAACCGTTTGCTGTACAGCGGCTAATGTCGTACATTGTGGAAGCTACCGTTGCCTTGATACGTGTGTCGTTGGCAGCCGCATTGATAGCAAAACCACCCCAACCACAAATGCCAATGATGCCGATTCGTTCGGCATCCACATCCGGACGTGTCGCAAGGTAATCCACCGCCGCCGAGAAGTCTTCGGTGTTGATGTCTGGCGAAGCTACGCTGCGAGGCTGTCCACCGCTTTCACCGGTAAACGAAGGATCGAAAGCAATCGTCAGGAATCCTCGTTCGGCCAATGTCTGGGCATACAGCCCCGACGACTGTTCCTTTACAGCTCCAAACGGACCGCTGACAGCAATAGCAGGCAGCTTACCTCCGAAAATCGTTTTCGGTGCATACAGGTCGGCAGCGAGCGTGATGCCGTAACGATTTATGAAAGTCACTTTGCTATGATTCACCTTGTCGCTCTTCGGGAACGTCTTGTCCCATTCCTGTGTCAGATTTAACTGTTCCATATTTTTGTGAGTGTTTTGTGCCGGGCTTTCCGTCAGGCCGAAGAGGCAGAGGAAAGCAGCCATTAAAATAGTTGTACGTTTCATAACCGATGTAATTTAAATTTTTATTGTTTTCTTTATCATAGTGCAAAATTACAGCGGATTACAGGAAAAGCCGGTAGATGGATTACTGATTGTATAACCTCAATTACAGACATTATTTTACATGCATCTCATCCAACGTTCCCGCTTCAAGCAGATCAGGAAAATCAGCCTCTTTTTCTTGCCGCATTGGTGATGATGATGATGGAGAAACCGATATCGAACAGTAGCAAGAGTCTTGTGCAAAATCTGCCGTCGATAAAGATGTATTGCAGATTATGATACGGCCGACTCCGGCAGTAGGCATGGCACTCGTCGTTTCAACCGGAAGAAGGGAATACAACGAGAACTCCGGAAAGTTGGTCAGTGCAATGCCCGGTAGAACCAATCCGCACAACCCGTTCAGTATGGTGTACCGTTCGGATGGATCTGACAAGGATGGCAGTATGGTTGGTTAGTGATTCCGATTCCATAGGCTATCACTTTTCGTTCCTGTCGATATCTCGGATATGCCTTGCCGGTACACCTCCTACAACCGTGTTGGCCGCTACGTCTTTCGTCACCACAGATCCGGCGGCGATAATGGCGTTGTCACCCACGGTCACACCCCGCAGGATGGTGGAGTTGGAACCTACCCATACATTTTTGCCTAACCGGATAGGCGCCGGATACATTGCCCCGCGGGCTTCGGGAG
>ENA-OPAK01000791-OPAK01000791.1-human-gut-metagenome-genome-assembly--contig:-NODE-791-length-10742-cov-2.654159_pt1 | contig 10742 bp, 8 predicted proteins | sample MGYA00241055_ERZ501426 | MGnify/ENA primary metagenome ERZ501426 (study PRJEB25962, sample SAMEA2042626) | human gut metagenome | biome: human gut; feature: human-associated habitat; material: faeces... | reverse complement strand
AGCAGTATTAAGACTCTGCTTGGTTTGTATAAGGGGCATTATGCTTCATTATTTTTCTCGGTGCTGTTCTTCTTCATTAAACATTCACCGGTATGGATTCTGCCTATTGTAACATCCAATATCATTAATATTGCTACGAACCCGGATGAGAACGTTGTAAGGGATATTGCGCTCAATGTGGCATTTATGTGTGTAATGATCATACAGAATGTCTTTTCCAATTATGTGCATGTCTATCTATATTCCAAGACAATCCGCAACATGGAATGCAATCTGAGAGGTTCACTGGTGCGCAAGCTCCAGCAGTTGTCCATATCCTATCATAATGCGATGCAGTCAGGACGACTGCAGTCCAAGATCATGCGCGATGTGGAAGCAGTGGAAGGTCTTTCCACACAGTTATTTTTAAGTATTTTAAATATTGCCCTGAATATCGGGGTTGCACTGGTGGTCACTATCAGTAAGAGCCGCATCGTATTTATATTTTTCCTGTTGACCACCCCGGTGGCGGCAATTACCATGGTTACCTTCCGGAATATTATGAAGAAGAGAAATACCGAGTTCCGTAAGGAGATGGAAGAGACATCTGCAAGGGTTATGGAGATGGTTGAACTTATTCCGGTTACAAGGGCACATGCACTTGAAGAGGAAGAAGTAACCAAGATGAGCGGACAGCTTTTCGCAGTTGCGGAGAAAGGCTATAAGCTAGATGTTATACAGGCATTATTTGGCTCGGTTGGATGGGCAATATTCCAGATTTTTCAGGTTGTGTGTCTGGGATTCACAGGATTTCTTGCTTTAAAGGGAAGTGTTGGTCCGGGAGACATTACACTTTACCAGAGTTATTTTGCAACAATAGTAAGTCAGGTATCATCACTTATGTCGCTTATACCAGTTATTGCCAAGGGAGTTGAGTCTGTTAATTCTATTGGAGAAGTACTTCTTGAAGAAGATATTGAATGCAATGACGGGAAAGAAGCACTTGATAGTGTAGAAGGTGAGTTTGATTTTAAAAATGTCAGGTTTGCCTATAATAATACAGATAAACCGGTACTTCATGAGCTTAATCTTCATGTCGATAAGGGTGAGACGATTGCACTTGTGGGAGAATCAGGAGCTGGTAAATCTACAATTCTTAACCTTGTTATAGGCTTTAATTTCGCCACAGACGGAGTTGTTACGATTGATGGACATGATATGAGAGATATTGATCTTAGAAGTTATAGAAAGCATCTGGCAGTTGTACCGCAGACATCAATATTATTCTCAGGAACTATAAGAGATAATATAACATATGGAATAGATGATTTCGATGAAGATACACTTAACAAAGTTGTTGACGCAGCTAATTTAAGAGATCTTATAGATTCACTTCCGGATGGATTAGATACAGTTGTGGGAGAGCATGGTGGAAAGCTTTCAGGAGGACAGAGACAGCGTGTATCGATTGCAAGAGCACTTATGAGAAATCCTGAAGTAATAGTTCTTGATGAGGCAACATCAGCATTAGACAGCATATCTGAGAAGCTTATTCAGGAGGCACTTAATAATCTTACTAAAGACAGGACAACATTTATAGTTGCACATAGATTATCGACTATAAAGGGTGCAGACAGAATAGCGGTAATAGCAGATGGTCACTGCGTTGAATATGGAACATATGATGAGCTTATGGAACTTAAAGGCGAGTTCTATCAGATGAAATCAATACAGAGCTAAAAAATAATAGGAGACGGGAATATAACCCGTCTCCTTATTTATATGCCTGTCGGTTTTAATTACTTATTCTCAGCAAACCAGATTCTGAGTGTAGAGATAAGCTTCTCCTTAGAATCAACATCTAACTTCTGTACAATCTGCATGATTTCATTGTCAAGAGCTGTATTCTGGTATGACTTGTCAACGCTTCCTGCAAGGTAATCAAGAGAAACTCCTGTAAGCTCTGCATAATATGAAAGCATTCTTAATGTCATAAGGTTACGGCCATTCTCAACGTTACTTATGTAACCAGGTGTAACCTCTAATGCCTTAGCAACGTCTTCCTGTGTAAGACCGTGTGCAATTCTTAACTTCTTAACTTTAGCTCCTAAATCGCTATCCATAATTCAAACCTCCTAAAAATAATTACTTTTTGTTTGCTCTGTAACGAGCTGTGTGATCAAGAATCTTCTTACGGATTCTAAGACTCTTTGGTGTTACTTCAAGTAATTCGTCTGTGTCGATATAATCCAGTGCCTGCTCCAAGCTAAGAATTTTAGGTGGAACAAGACGGAGAGCCTCATCAGCACTTGAAGAACGAGTGTTGGTAAGATGCTTTGTCTTGCATACATTAACCTCAATATCCTCAGTTCGAGGATTTTCGCCAACGATCATTCCGGCATATACCTTCTCACCAGGTCCGATGAAGAGAGTACCTCTCTCCTGAGCGTTGAAAAGACCATAAGTGATAGCATCACCGCTTTCGTAAGCAATAAGAGAACCATTCTTTCTGTAAGAAATGTCTCCTTTGTATTCTTCATATCCTTCAAAAGAAGAATTGATAATACCGTTACCCTTAGTATCAGTAAGGAATTCACCTCTGTATCCGATAAGACCTCTTGAAGGGATAGAGAACTGAAGTCTTGTGTATCCACCGTTAATTGGTGACATACCAAGGAGTTCGCCCTTTCTCTGGCTTAACTTCTGGATAACAGATCCTGTGCAGTCATCTGGAACATCGATATAAGCAAGTTCCATAGGCTCAAGCTTCTTGCCTCTCTCATCTGTGTGGTAGAGTACCTCGGCTTTACTTACTGCAAATTCATAACCTTCTCTTCTCATATTCTCAATAAGAACTGAAAGATGAAGCTCACCACGTCCTGAAACCTTAAATGAGTTCTCAACACCAGGTGTTTCCTCAACTCTTAAACTAACATCTGTATTAAGTTCCTTGAAAAGTCTGTCTCTTAAATGTCTTGAAGTAACGAATTTACCTTCTTTACCTGCAAGAGGACTGTCATTAACCATGAAGTCCATAGAAAGAGTAGGCTCTGAAATCTTCTGGAAAGGAATGGCAACAGGGTTGTTAAGTGAACAGATTGTATCACCGATATGAATATCAGCAATACCTGATACAGCAACAATTTCACCGATTCCTGCTTCGTTAACTTCTACCTTATTAAGTCCGTTAAATGTATAAAGCTTAGTAATTCTTACACGCTTCTTAACACTTGGATCATGGTGGTTAACAATCATAACCTCCTGATTAACCTTAAGGCTTCCATTATCAATCTTACCTACGCCAATTCTACCAACGAATTCGTTGTAGTCAATAGTAGAGATAAGCATCTGTGTATCTGCATCAGGGTCACCCTCTGGTGCAGGAATGTTATTGACGATACAGTCAAAGAGTGGCTGCATGTCTTTCTTTTCATCATTAAGGTCAGCCATAGCATAGCCTGACTTAGCTGAAGCAAAGATGAATGGACAGTCAAGCTGATCTTCATTAGCATCAAGGTCAATGAAAAGCTCTAAGATCTCATCGATAACTTCTTCTGGTCTTGCTTCTGGTCTGTCTATCTTGTTAATACATACTATAACAGAAAGATTCATATCAAGGGCTTTCTGTAATACGAACTTAGTCTGAGGCATAACACCTTCGAATGCGTCAACAACAAGTACAACGCCATTAACCATTTTAAGTACTCGTTCAACCTCACCGCCAAAATCAGCATGGCCAGGAGTATCAATAATGTTAATCTTAGTATCCTTATATGTGATAGCTGTATTCTTAGAAAGAATAGTGATTCCTCTTTCTCTTTCGATATCATTGGAATCCATAACTCGTTCAGCGACTTCCTGATTAGCTCTGAATGTTCCGCTCTGCTTTAACAGCTCATCAACAAGGGTTGTCTTACCATGATCAACGTGGGCAATAATTGCAATATTACGAATATCTTCACGCTTTGTTTTCATTAATAGTATCCTTCCTGATTTAACTCAAAATATCTTCTATGATTAGCAACTTTTATATTCTATCACAATATTCTTAAAAAACAATACTAAATATATAAAAATTTTTTCATTTTTTGAACACAGATTATTCAAAAAGTTTTTGTAATATTTGCGAAAACGACAACATATACATATTAGAGAAAACAAAGCACATGCCACAAAAAATAAAAAGGTGGCAAAGAAGGGAGAAATACATAATGCTTGATAAAGTAATTGAAAACAACAGAGTGTGTATCATTGGAGAGATTGTCTCAGAGTTCACTTTCAGCCATGAGGTCTTTGGAGAGGGCTTCTATATTGCTAATGTATCAGTGAACAGATTAAGTGATATGGTGGATGTCATACCGCTTATGATATCTGAAAGACTTATTGATGTTACTAAGGATTATAGAGGAATGAAGATTGAGGTTGCAGGACAGTTCCGCTCATACAACAGACATGAAGGAACTAAGAATAAGCTTGTGCTCTCAATATTTGTAAGAGAATTAAGATTTATAGAAGAAGATGAGATGCCAGAGGAGCAGTCTAAGTCTAACCAGATATTTCTTGATGGATATGTATGCAAGCCACCTATTTATAGAAAAACTCCATTAGGAAGAGAAATTGCAGATGTCTTAGTGGCAGTCAACAGACCATATGGCAAATCAGATTACATACCATGTATTGCATGGGGAAGAAATGCAAGATTTGCAGGTGGCCTTGAGGTTGGCTCACATCTTCAGGTAAGTGGACGTGTACAGAGCAGAGAGTACACTAAGAAGATAGGAGAGGATGAGGTCGAGAGAAGAGTGGCGTATGAAGTATCAGTAAGCAAAATAGACCTTGTTGAAGACGAAGAATAACTGATATATACCCTCATATTAAATAGGGTTAAAGTATTGACATAACATTATCAGAGTGATATAGTCACATTAACTGTAAGGGTTTCCCCTGCAGCAGGTAGAGGTCGCACGATTCAAGAGTAATTATCCTGATGTCCCGGAAGACATATGAAGGATAGTAAAAGGGGAAAGTGCCGAAGAGGATTGTTTCCGGAGCAGTCTTACTGGGCGTAGGATTAATAGTTTTACGACTGTCATCGAATAGATGGAGAGCTACTTAAAGGACTATTACTATGATTTCTTTAAGAGCCAGTCTGTTTGAGCAGATTGGCTCTTCTATGTTGTTGAGCTACTCGCATAGGTAGCGATGAGAATAGACAGGAATCATGTACATAATAATAGCTGATAACAGCGGAAAGAAGGATGGTATGTCAGTATTTACCGGAGCCGGTGTAGCGATTATTACACCAATGAAAGCTAATGGAGAAGTTAATTATGATAAGCTTGGAGAATTCCTTGATTACCAGATTAATAACTCAACAGATGCAATTATTATCTGTGGAACAACAGGGGAGGCATCAACACTTACACATGAGGAACATGTGGAAACAATCAGATTTGCTGCTGATTATGTGAAGAAAAGAGTCCCAGTTATTGCAGGAACAGGTTCTAACTGTACAGAAACAGCTATATGGCTTTCACAGGAAGCACAGAAGGCAGGAGTTGATGGATGTCTCGTAGTTACACCATATTATAATAAAGCAACACAGAAGGGTCTTATCCAGCACTATACTGCAGTTGCGAAGTCAGTAGACCTTCCTATCATTATGTATAATGTTCCAGGAAGAACAGGTTGCAATATCCAGCCAGAAACAGCAGCCAAGCTTGCTAAGGATGTTGACAATATTGTTGCCATCAAAGCTGCAACAGGTAATCTTGCACAGGAGAGTAAGACAATGGCATTAGCTGAGGGAAGACTTGATATGTACTCAGGTGAAGACGGACTTATCGTTCCTCTTATGTCAATTGGAGCAAAGGGCGTAATTTCAGTATTATCTAATGTTGCACCTAAGCAGACACATGATATCTGCGCTACATTTGCAGCTGGAGATGTTGCTAAGGCTGCACAGTTACAGTTTAAGGCATTAGAACTTGTAGATGCATTATTCTGTGAGGTTAATCCAATTCCTGTTAAGCATGCTCTTAACCTTATGGGATGGGATATGGGACCACTCAGAAGTCCATTATGCGAGATGGAAGAGGCTAACCTTGAGAGATTAAAGAATGCAATGGTTAACTACGGAATACTTTAATTGACAGGAGAATGAACATGACAAGAATAATTATGCATGGCTGTAACGGCCATATGGGACAGGTCATTACAGGAATCGTTGCTAATGATGCTAATGCACAGATAGTGGCAGGAATTGACCTTCGTGATGACGGACATAACTCATATCCGGTATTTGCTTCATTAGAAGAATGTGATGTTGAAGCAGATGTTATCATTGATTTCGCATCAGCTAAGGCAGAGGATACACTTGTTGACTATATTAAGAAAACTAAGATTCCTGCTGTAATATGTACAACAGGATTAAGCGATGAGCAGATTGCATCAATCAATGAAGCATCAAAGAGTGTTGCAATATTACGTTCAGCTAATATGTCACTTGGAATCAATACATTATTCAAGCTTTTACAGGATGCTGCCAAAGTGTTTGCATCAGCAGGCTTTGATATTGAGATAGTTGAAAGGCACCACAACCAGAAGCTTGATGCGCCAAGTGGAACAGCTCTTGCACTTGCAGATTCAATGAAGGAAGTGCTTGATGATGATTATTTCTACAGATATGACAGAAGCCAGTTAAGACAGAAGCGTGATCCTAAGGAAATCGGAATCAGTGCTGTAAGAGGTGGAACTATTGTTGGAGAGCACGAAGTAATCTTTGCTGGAGAAGACGAGGTTATAGAGTTCAAGCATACCGCACATTCTAAGGCTGTATTTGCAAAGGGGGCAGTTGAGGCTGCCAAGTTCCTTGCAGGAAAGCCGGCTGGAATGTACGATATGAGAGATGTTATTGCAGCTAAGAACTAGTTGTCAGAGCAGTTAATATAATGATATTCAATGCGGCTTGCTTCGGTGAAGCCGCATTTTTTATATAATGCCACAGCTGCCCTGTTATTGCTTGTTACATTAAGTACGAGTGGAAGTGAAGCAATGTTAAAGTAGTCTTTAAGAAAATGCTTCATAAGGTATGTACCAATGCCTTTCCCACGAAGCTTCTCATCAACGAATACTCCGTATACATTGACAAATGTGTTCTGTGTATCAAGATAAAGAAGCGCCACAGGTTCTTCATATTCCGGCAGATACATAAGATAATCCTCACCCTCAAGATAATATTCGGCATTGTCAGGCTCTGCAGCCTGTATTGATTCTAAGTTAAAATGTGCTTTATCAAGCTGGTACAGATATTCGTAGAAACATACATCACCACATAAAGAACAGTTAAGAAGTTCTCCGCTTATAGGCGCAATAAGCTCTAAATTGCCAGCAGAGCTGCTTTTAAGCTTTCTGCAACAGATGGATAGCATATTACGAAAATGTCCTATATGGCGAAAATCAGGCGCTACAAGACCTGAAACTTCAACATATCCGCATTCATCATTAATAAGCAGTCCAACAAAGCCATACATTACAGGTGAATCTGTGCTGTCATCAACAAGCGCACACTGGATAAAGCTGTCGTTATGGGAATCGCAGTAATAAGGCTCGTAGCCGTCACATTTGTTAATAAGTTCTTCAAGAGCATTCATTAAAATGCTGTCCAGATAGTCAATCTCAATATATTTCATAATTGTTCTCCAATAAAAGTTTATAAAAAATTACTTTGAAATAAGAAACATTTGTTTACAAAAGTGTCAAAATGCCTTACTATATAAAGGTATATACATCAGTATAACAAAATAATTGATTTACCAGCAATAGGTTATTGGGAGGATTTACATGGGTAAAGTTGCCATACTTACAGACAGTAACAGTGGAATTACACAGGCTCAGTCTAAGGAGCTTGGAGTTAAAGTTATACCAATGCCGTTCTTTATAGATGGAGAACAGTATTTTGAAGATATTAATCTTACACAGGAAGAGTTTTACGAGAAGTTAAAGCAGGATGCTGATATATCTACTTCACAGCCTTCTATTGGTGAGATGCAGGACGCATTTGATGAGCTTCTTAAGGAATATGATGAACTTGTATATATTCCTATGTCAAGCGGGCTCAGCGGAACATGTCAGACAGCTACTATGGTTGCTGATGATTATGATGGAAAGGTTCAGGTTGTCAATAACCAGAGAATTTCTGTAACCATGAGACAGTCTGTTCTTGATGCGAAGGAACTTGCACAGCGAGGTAAGTCTGCGGCAGAGATTAAGGAGATTCTTGAAAAACATAAGATGGAATCAAGCATATATATTACACTTGATACTCTTAAGTACTTAAAGAAGGGCGGAAGAATAACTCCTGCGGCAGCAGCTATAGGAACTATGCTTAAGTTAAATCCTGTTCTTCAGATTCAGGGTGAGAAGTTAGATGCATTTGCCAAGGCAAGAGGTAAGGCTTCTGCGAAGAAGATTATGCTTAAGGCAATGCAGGATGATTTAGATACAAGATTTGCAGAGTTTGCAAAGGATGGAAAGATGCATATGGAGGTTGCTTATTCAGGTAATCCTGAGGAGGCAGAGGAATGGGCTGCATTAGTTAAAGAGACTTTTCCGCAGTTTGATTTCCACATGGATCCGCTTTCACTTTCAGTTGCCTGCCACATAGGACATGGTGCACTTGCGATAGCAACATCTGCTTATCTGCCAGAACTTGATTAATACGAATGATAAGCCTGTGACAGCGCATGAGTTGTTGCAGGCTTTTGTTATAGATACGGATATTCCCGTAATTTAATATGAATGGAGGATTGTTATGCCAGCAAGAAGTGAGATTGATGATAAGTTTAAATGGGCTGTGAATGATTTATACAGCTCTGATGAAGTATGGGAGAAGGATTATAACAGTATACTTGAAATGACTGGCCAGCCAAGTGAGCTTAAGGGCAGGATGGGTGAGTCTGCCGGCATGCTTTACAAGGCACTTAAGGAGTATGAACAGGTAGAATACATTACTGAAAGAGTGTATGTGTATGCATTTATGAAATATTATGAGGATACAGGCAATTCAAAGTATCAGGAAATATCTGGGAAAGCCCAGATGGCTGCGATGAAGGTGTCAGAGAAGTATGCATTTTTAGAGCCTGAGCTTATATCAATAGATGCTGATGTGCTTGATAAATATATCAGCGAAGATGAGAGACTTGGCATGTATAAGCATTTTATTGATGACTGTCTTGCAGGAAAGGAGCATACGCTTTCCGAAAAAGAGGAGGCACTGCTTGCAAAGGCATCACAGATGTCAACTGTGCCTAATGAGGTGTTCTCTAAGTTTAACAATGCTGATGTTAAGTTTGGCAAGGTGAAAAGAGAGAACGGACAGGAAGATGAGCTGACTAACGGCAATTTTGCCACATTTATGGAAAGTCAGGACAGAGCTGTAAGAAAGGCGGCATTTGAGGCGTTGTATAAGCAGTATGGGGCTTATATTAACACGATTGCGGCGGCTTTTTATGGCAATGTCAAGCAGGCAATGTTCTATGCAGACGCAAGGGGTTACAAGTCAACACTGAACATGTATCTTGATGGCTCATTTATTCCAGAAAATGTATATAAGAATCTTATTAAGACTGTCAATGACAATCTTGACAAAATGTACTGCTATGTTGATATAAGAAAGAAGGCACTTGGTGTTGACGAGCTGCATTTTTATGATATATATGCACCGATGGTAGAGGATATTGACTGGAAGATAAGCTATGATGAGGCTAAGAACATTGTTGTGAAGGCACTTGCACCAATGGGTGAGGAGTATGTTTCACACATTAAAGAAGGCTTCAATAATGGCTGGGTAGATGTGTATGAGAATACCGGAAAGCGTTCAGGAGCATTTTCATGGGGCGCTTATGGCACACACCCATATGTATTTCTTAATTACTCAGATACACTCAATGATGTATTTACGGTGATTCATGAGATGGGGCATGCAATGCATACTTATTATTCTAATGCAAACCAGCCTTATATTTATGCAGGATATAAGATTTTTGTTGCGGAGGTTGCGTCAACCTGTAATGAAGCGATTCTTATGCAGTATATGTTAAAGAATACTGATGATGAGAAGAAGAAAAGATATCTGCTCAATCATTTCTTTGAGCAGTTTAAGGGAACTCTTTACAGACAGACTATGTTTGCAGAGTTTGAGATGGAAGCGCATGCAAAGGCTGAACAGGGTGAGGTTTTATCAGCAGAGAGCCTTTGTGCAATGTATAAGAAGCTGAATGAAAAGTATTTCGGCCCGGATATGGTTATTGATGATGAGATAGCACTTGAGTGGGCAAGGATACCACATTTTTACACACCATTCTATGTATACCAGTATGCAACAGGCTATTCCGCTGCAATTGCAATATCAACCAAGATACTTGCAGGTGATGAGCAGGTTATAGCAGGTTACAGAAAGTTCTTGTCAGGCGGCTCTTCAATGCACCCTATTGAGCTTCTTAAGCTGTGCGGAATAGATATGACAAGACCGGATGTTGTGCAGGAAGCACTGGATGTGTTTGGGGAATTACTAAAACAGTGGTAATGCTTAATGTGTTGTGAATATAAATATGATTCTGGGAGATAATGCGTCTTCCAGAATTTTTTTATGGGATAAATGTAACCATTGCCGGAATAATCCGTCTCTAATTATGAAAGGGTTAACGCTTTTAAAAAACAGGGAGTACAGACAGTAATGGATGATAATCAGATAATTAATTTAT
>ENA-OPAK01000788-OPAK01000788.1-human-gut-metagenome-genome-assembly--contig:-NODE-788-length-10754-cov-2.693055_pt1 | contig 10754 bp, 9 predicted proteins | sample MGYA00241055_ERZ501426 | MGnify/ENA primary metagenome ERZ501426 (study PRJEB25962, sample SAMEA2042626) | human gut metagenome | biome: human gut; feature: human-associated habitat; material: faeces... | reverse complement strand
CGGAATGAAATCACAATGAAGTCCATGATGGCGGCCTATGCGCTGTTCAGTGCTATTTTTGCTTTTAGTGCTATCTGCCCCATCAAATTTCTTCAAAGTGCGTTTGTTGGCGCAATGGAGAAAAACAATATTGCCCCGGAGTACATTCAGGGAATGCTCAATATCACTTCTGTTCCCATGCTGGTAGTCATTGTTGCTGCTGGACTGGTGGGCGGCCTGATTGGCGGATTTATCGGCCAGAAAGCATTGAAAAAGCATTTCATCAAGGCTGGACTCGTTTCTGTAAAATAACAAGAACAGCCCCCTGAAAATCCATCATACAAACGCAGGCAAACGGGCTGCCTGATTTCAGAGCGCGGGGCTGGAAGTAGTCCCGCGCTCTGCTGTTGATAAGGAGGCATCAGAATGGATGAAACACAAATCAAACAAATTATTGAGCGACAGCCCCTTCATGGAACTGCGCTTCTGGACCCGCGCTGCAAAATTCTTCTCTTAGTCTGTATCGGTTTTGTCAGTTATTTTCTGGCCGGAGAAGTGGTCAGCCTTGCGCTCATGCTGGTTTATGGGCTGTTCATTGCCTTAGGTAATGGCGGAAAATGGGCCGCAAAAATGATAATAACTTATATCGTTGTGGCTTATCTTAATGCCTTGCTCCGCTATGTGCAAGTTCCAGTTTTGAGCGTGATTATGAGCGTATTTGGCGTGACCGTTCTGAAACTGATTCCCATTGTAATGATGGGGCTCTGGATATTGCGGACCACTTATATGGATGACTTGATGGTAGCCCTCCAAAGAATGCGGCTGCCGCAGGCAGTTACGATTCCGCTTGTGGTCATGTTCCGTTATATTCCTACCCTACGGATTGAATATCGGCAAATCCGAAGCACAATGGATATTCGCGGTATCAGCGATACAGTGTGGAAGCGGGTATGTCACCCATTAGCAACCATAGAGTACATTTTGATACCGTTGCTGATGCGCTGCTTGAAAGTTACCGATGAACTGGCGGCCTCCGGCACAACGCGTGGTCTGGAATTGGAATGTAAGCGGTATGCACTGCGCCCGATTCGTTTTGCATGGCCGGAAATTGTGGTATCACTGCTTGGTATCCTCTTTTTGGTCGGACTGCTTTTTATTGACCAGACCCAAATCGGCAAAATCATTTTGTGGAGGGTATGACGATGATCTCATTCCAGAATTTCAGCTTTCGTTATGAAGAAAGCAAAAATTTTACCCTCCGCGGCATTGACATGACTGTACGGACCGGCGAGTTTATTCTTCTGACCGGGCGAAGTGGCTGCGGCAAGACAACGTTGATTCGTTCCCTCAATGGACTTATTCCACATTTTTACCCCGGTGAAATTAAAGGCGATCTGCTTATGGATGGACATTCGCTTTTGGAAATGAAGCCCTCCGAACTGGCCGGACAGGTAGGAACTGTCTTTCAAGACCCACGCTCACAGTTTTTTATGACCGATACCACACGAGAATTGGCGTTCGGCTGTGAAAATCTCGGACTGGCCCGTGAGGAAACCATTGACCGGATTGCACGAGCAGTCAAAGAATTGGAGTTGGTCGAATACCTGAATCGAAGTATTTTTGCGTTATCCAGCGGAGAAAAACAGCAGATTGCGATTGGCTCTGTTTATGCGCTTGCCCCAAAGGTCTACATCTTTGATGAACCATCGGCCAATCTGGACTATGCCGCCACCAAACGGCTTGCTGAAATCATGGAAAAGCTCAAGAGTGCCGGCTATACCATTTTTGTAGTAGAACACCGCTTTTACTATCTGCGAGATTTGATTGACAGAGCTTTTCTGATACAGAATGGAAAAATTGAGCATGAGTTCACAAGGGAACAGTTTTGCTCTTTGCCCGAAGAAACACGAATTTCTTATGGTCTGCGGACCGCATACCCGGAACGTGATGCAGAGCATTATCAGGAAAAGTCGCATTCTCAAAATACAACGCACTTACTAGAAGTCCACGATTTAGGCTTTGCCTACAAGAAAGGACCGGATGTATTCCGAAATGTCAGCTTTGAAGCTCATTCAGGGGACGTGATAGGCATTTTAGGCCATAATGGTGCCGGAAAAACAACGCTCCTGTCTATTCTGACTGGCCTGTTGAAACAGCGGCATGGAGAAGTTCGTCTTGATGGAAAAAAGCTCACACCCCGGCAGCGGCGGTCACTTTCCTATCTTGTTATGCAGGATACAGACTATCAACTCTTTGCCAGCAGCGTGGAAGAAGAGCTTTCCCTTGGAATGCAGGAAGATTGCAAAGAAAAAATAGATGCAGTATTGAACGCATTGGAACTGTCGGACTATCGGGAAAGACACCCAGCGTCGCTTTCAGGCGGTCAAAAACAACGGGTTACCATTGGAGTGGCAATCGTAAAGGACAGCCCCGTAATCTACTTCGACGAGCCCACCAGCGGCTTTGATTATGATTCTATGGTGCGTGTCAGCAAGCTGATTGAACAACTTTCCGATTCCGGGGTAATCGTGTTCGTGGTTTCTCATGATTTTGAATTTATTGTCCGTACCTGCACAGAGGTTGTGCAGCTGGATGATGATGGAACAATTCAAAATCAGCAGTTATCGCCAACGGTTTTGAAATCTTTTTCTGAAAAATATTTCACATGATAGGAGGTTGGACTTATGTTCCAAAAAGTATTTGAATATGCCGGACCTCATAAAAAAGGCCTCTATGCTGCAACAGCCATCGTGCTGGTCAGTGTTCTGCTGGGTGTTTTTCCCTTTGTGCTGGCATATCAGGTAATTGCACCGCTGGTCGTGGGGGAGGCAATCACTGCTTCCTTTATCATCCAGCATGTCATACTGGTCTTGGTATGTCTGGTGCTGCAAGCTCTTTTCTATGGCTGGGGCCTGAATCTCTCTCATAAAGCAGCTTATGACACGCTGCTCTGCCTGCGGACGGCTCTGCAAAAACGGTTTGAAAAACTGCCGCTGGGTGTTATTCAGGACAAAGGCACTGGCACCGTAAAAAAGCTGTTCGTGGACGATGTAGACAGTCTGGAAGTTCTGCTGGCACACTCTATGCCGGAGGGCATCGCCAACCTGATGGTTCCCATTGCAGTTTATGTGGCAATGTTCTTTGTAGACTGGAAGCTGGCACTGTTATCTTTGGCGTCCATTCCGCTTAGCTTAGTTGCCATGATGACGATGTATTCCGTTGGTATGAAGAAAATGGGACCTTACTATATGGCCGGGCAAAAGATGAACAATACCATTATTGAGTACATCAACGGTATGGAAGTCGTCAAGGTTTTCAATAAAGACGCAGATTCTTACGAACGGTTCCGCAAAGATATATCAGATTATCGGAACTATACACTGGCATGGTATAGGGCGGCATGGCCGTGGATGGCGATTTACAGCAGCCTGCTTCCTTGTACCATCATCCTGACCCTGCCTGTGGGTGCATGGTTTGTCCTCTGCGGCTGGTCGGCTCTGCCCAATTTGATTTTGGTGCTGTGTCTTTCTTTGAGTATCGGTATGCCGCTGCTGAAATCTCTTGGCTTTCTGCCAACCATGCCCCAGCTCAACTATAAAATCTCCGCATTGGAGCAGGTGTTGGATGCGCCGGAACTTCAGCAGACGAATGATAGATTCCATGGAATAGATGACACCGTTACTTACGACCATGTTTCTTTCGCTTACCAGACAACACAGCCCGGCCCGGATGGAAAGCCCGCGGTGGTTGAGGATGAAGTTCTCCATGATATTTCCTTTACGGCAAAGGCTGGACAAAAAACTGCTCTTGTCGGTGAATCTGGCTCCGGCAAGAGTACCTTGGCAAAACTGCTGATTCACTATTATGACCCGCAAAAGGGCAGCATTTCCATCGGCGGACAGAAACTTTGCGATATGAGCCTTGAAGCATTGAACAGTCGTATCTCCTATGTGGCGCAGGATCAGTATTTGTTTAATACTTCTCTGCTGGAAAACATCCGGCTCGGTCGGTTGACTGCAACGGATGAAGAAGTAATAGAGGCCGCAAAGAAAGCTCAGTGCATGGAGTTCATTGAAAAACTTCCGCAGGGCATTCACTCCATGGCAGGCGATGCCGGAAAAATGCTCTCCGGCGGTCAGCGTCAGCGTATTTCTCTGGCGCGAGCAATCTTAAAGGATGCCCCTATTGTAGTTCTTGATGAAGCAACAGCCTATGCTGACCCCGAAAATGAAGAAAAGATGGAAGCAGCCATTGCAGAACTTGTAAAAGGCAAGACCCTCGTGGTGATTGCTCACAAACTGCCCGCCATTATGAATGCCGATCAAATTTGTGTCATCGACCACGGAAAATTGGTAGCAGCGGGTAAGCATCAGGATTTGATTCGCTCCTGCCCTGAATATCAGAAATTGTGGAAAGCCGCACAGGACAGTGCCGAATGGAAAGTACACACTGCAAAGGAGGGAGCCTAAATGTTTGCGATGTTTTCAAGAATTTTGAAACTCTCCGGCCGTTATAAAGGCCGTATTCAAGGTGCATTCGTTTGTGCGTTTTTGGAATCCATTTTGTCAAAAATGCCAATCGTTCTTGCCTTTGTAGTTTTAAGCCGCTTTGCAGCTGACACACTGACCAGCCAGACTTGCCTTTATATCGGCCTTGGACTTGCCGCAGCAGTGTTGGTGCAAATGCTTGTTCATTACCTCAGCGACAGCCTGCAAAGTGCCGCAGGATATTTGATGTTTGCGGATAAACGCATGGAACTGGGCAGCCATCTGCGGAAACTTCCGATGGGCTATTTTACTTCCGGCAACATTGGCAAAATCAGCTCTGTTCTTAGCACGGATATGGTATTCATTGAAGAAGTCGCTATGAGTACGCTGGGCAACATGATGGGCTATCTGCTGTCCTCCTTGATTCTGCTGGTATTCATGTTTTATTTGAACGTACAGCTTGGTTTGATTGCTGCCGCCGTCACGGTTCTGGCATGGCTGGTGTCAAAAGGAATGAACAAGGTTTCCCTGCGGGAAGCCGCAGAGCGGCAGGAGCAGAGCGAACGGCTGACCGATGCGGTGCTATCCTTTGTGGAGGGCATTGGCGTCATCAAGAGCTACAACCTGCTGGGCGAAAAATCAGAAGAACTGACTGACAATTTCCAGCGTTCCAGAAACACCTCCCTTGCTTTTGAGCAGAAAATGACACCATGGACAATGAGTCTGAATATCCTTTATGGCATTGGTATTGCGGCGATTTTCGGCTTGTCGATTGTATTGGAACAGCGCGGCGCACTTCCGCTGGCCTATGTGCTTGGTGTTCTGCTGTTTGTGTTTGACCTCTTTGGACCGCTGAAAGCTCTTTATGGGGAAGCATCTCGCCTTACCGTTATGAATGCAGCTCTTGACCGCATTGAAGCAGTCCTAAATGAGCCTGAACTTCCCGACACGGGCAAGCAGCATCTTCCTGCACAGGCACAGCCGGGACAGCCAGAAGTTCAGTTTAACGATGTTGTATTTGCTTATCAGGACAAAGAAGTTCTGCATCATATCAGCTTTGCCATGAAGAAAGATTCTATGACTGCTTTAGTCGGACCTTCTGGCAGCGGAAAGTCTACTATTGCCAATTTGCTGGCTCGGCTTTGGGATGTAAAATCTGGCAGCATAATAATAAGAGGTATGGACATTCGGAACGTGCCTTTGGCAGAGCTGATGGAGCAGATCAGCATGGTATTCCAGCGAGTGTACTTATTCCAAGATACCATTTACAACAATATCAGCATAGGCAAACCGGACGCCACAGAGGAAGAAGTCTATGCAGCTGCTAAGAAGGCCCGCTGCTATGATTTCATCATGGCGTTGCCTGATGGATTCCAGACCGTAGTTGGTGAAGGCGGTGCTACACTCTCCGGCGGTGAAAAGCAGCGCATCTCGATTGCACGCTGCATCTTGAAAGATGCCCCTATCATCATTTTGGATGAAGCTACCGCAAGCGTAGATACTGATAACGAAAGCTATATTCAGGAGGCCATCTCGGAACTGGTAAAGGGCAAGACACTTCTCGTAATCGCCCACCGTCTGAATACCATCCAGAATGCCGATCAGATTTTGGTCATTGACAACGGCCAGATTGCACAGCAGGGCACGCACGAAGAACTTTTGAAGCAGCCCGGCATTTATCAGGAGTTTGTCAACATCCGAAAGAATGCGGCTGGATGGAGCCTTGCTTAACAAAATTCAGCGTATGCGATGCGGAGGTTCCATTGTGCGTATATCATAATCCGTCCGCATAGAAACAAATAGGTAAAAAATAACGCGGCCGGGATTGATATATCCGGCCGCGTTATTCGTCTTTTTGAAATGCTTCCGCCTGTTTGCAAAGCGCAATATATTTTTCAATTTCCGCCTCACTTTTCCCGGCAAAGAAGTCTACAACTGTTTTTGAAACCGTCTGATTTACCATGTCTGGAAAAATGGCAGCATCCACGCTGATATTTAACTCTTTGGCGACAAGAGCCACCGTTTCAAATTTGGGGTTACTCTGGCAGGTTTCCAAATCTATGATTGTACGGGCGTTCATATTGAGCCGTTCAGCCAATTTTCTCTGTGTCAAATGCTGCCGCTTACGTTCTGACCGCACTTTCCATGCAAACAAGTCAAGAGGATTGTTCACTATACATCACCTCTACCTCATTGTAGGGTGTGCTATCGCTCATATAAATAACCATACAACTCACATTGTGTGAGTTATAGCTCATAATTTGAAGCAAAGAGCTATATGGATAAGAGTATCAAAATAAAGGAGCGCAAAATAAAATGGGGCTTACCGCCCACTCGAAAAGCCCTAACACCAATTAAAAAAATATTCAAATAACGTAGGGGCGAGCCATACTCATAGAAGTGAGTTGTGGCTCGCTTTTTATATACTTCAATTCACATCCGATAAAGCCCCGCATTTTGACAACCTACGATTGGGTATCGGATGCCGTTCTCCGCCTCGTTTTGCTCCGGCCTATAAACCCGAACAGAACGAAAGGAACAATTCTATGAACGGCAAAAAATTTTTTCAGGTAGATCCAGAAAACCGGCCAAACCGGACCACTCGTGAACGAGTAGTGAGCGAAAGGGGAAGAAAAGAACTGCCTCCCGGCACGAAGGGAGGTGAGAACTTGAAACCAAATCGCTACTACGAACACAAGCAGCACGCCTTTGACAGCTACTGCAAAAAGGTGTTGAAATGCGAGGCATGTAACGGCTATCGGCAGATCAGCCGTCATCAAAAACGTTTTGCATCTTTGGAAGAACTGTCCGAGGCAGATGTGGCCCAGCTTGCAGTTTACGATCGTTACTCATGGGAGTATACGGCTTTTCCCGTGGGAAATGCTGTTGTGCTAATCGAGAACGACCGATTGGCCACAGCACTTCTACGGCTGTCACCAAAAGACCGGGAAATTTTTATGATGCACTGGTTTCTATGGATGACAGACGAACAGATAGCAAAGTGCATGGGCATGGCCAGAAGAACGGTCAATACTCGCAGGTATAAAGCCTATCGGCTGCTGAAAAAGCTGATGGGAGGTGAAGCGGATGACTAAATCTGCGCACACACGGGCATCGCTGCTTCCTTACCCGATAATCGCTGCCGCTGTTGCAGGAGACGCCGAAGCAGTGAGCCGGGTAGTCCGGCATTATTCTAGCTACATTGCTGCACTGTCAACTCGGACGAGCTATGGCTCTGACGGCTATCCTCGTCTGCAAGTTGATGAAGAACTGCGCAATCGTCTGGAAGCAAAACTGATAATTGCTATCCTTGATTTTGACTTGACCTGATTCAACGTAGGCATCGTGTGCTGTTCCCCTTTCCATACGGTGCCTTTTCTAGTTCTTTGACAAAGAAAGCCCGCAGGACAATGGCGGTGCATCATAGGGCAAACGGATACGTTGCTGTCTGTATCGAGCCGGACGGTTGGTGCGCCACGATGCTTTTCTCTGAAAAGTGGAGCGATCACCACCACGCCGCAATGCAAGCGCGGCTGCTTGCGGGCCATGACATACAGGCAGGCTGATACTCCCTTACCGTCAAAGTCCGAGCGTTCAGAGCGTCGCAGGCAATGAGTAGGGCTGCATGAGGAATGCAGGGGTGAGATTCCCGTGGGCTGCTGCCAGCAGCCGTCCGTTGGCTCATTTTTTGATTTTTAAGAAAGGGGATTTTTACGATGCAAGCGAAAAAGACAAACCCTGAAAAAACAAAAAATCCAGAGATGCTTACTCTGGATTCGACTTATCGTATTGGCAATCGCTCCTTTATCGTTGAGCCGGTGTTCAAAGAAGAAAGTTCCCAGACCTTAGGAGAAGTTCTTCTCCGGCTGATGAAATCCGAAAGCGAAAAATTATAATGACCTTTCGGGAGGCAGCGGACAGAGAAAGCGGATTGTGTTATAATATAGGTGTACAAGTGAATTTGCTATTCGACTGTCCCAAGAAAGGAGCGAGTATGAAACAGTCGAGTAACAAGAAATCCCGTGAAGCAACCGCTTTTCTCTATGAGCGTCTTTCCCGTGATGATAATTTGGAGGGCGAGAGTTACAGCATCGGCAACCAAAAGAAACTGCTCACCAAAGTTGCAAAGGAAAAAGGCTATACCAATCTGGTTCACTTTCTGGATGATGGCATTTCCGGCGTGACCATGAACCGTCCCGGTTTCGTTGAAATGATGCAGCAGCTCGAGCAAGGAAAAGCCGCCGCTGTGTTCGTCAAAGACCTTTCCCGTCTGGGCCGAAACTATATTGAGGTCGGACGGCTGACAGAAGAATTTTTCCCAGACCATGACATCCGACTTGTTGCCGTTTCGGACAACATCGACACGGCCGAGGGAGAAAACGAACTGGCACCCATCCGAAACCTGTTCAATGAGTGGTATGCCCGCGACATCAGCAAGAAACGCCGTATCAGTAATAAAATCAAAGGCAACTCCGGCGAACCGATGGGACTTCCTCCCTATGGGTATATCAAGGACCCGAACAATCCCAAGCATTGGGTCATTGATGAAGAAGCTGCACAAGTTGTCCGGCGCATTTTTGATATGACGTTGGAGGGCTTTGGCACGGAACAGATTGCCACCCAGTTTGAAAAGGAAGGCATCCTGACGCCGCAGGCCTACTGGATTCAGAAAGGCATCGGCCGTCCCGGAAAGACCAAGACGCGCCCCGCCACCAAGTGGAATGGCTCCACGATTACCCATCTTCTGTACCAGCAGGAGTATTGTGGTGATGTTCTGAACTTCAAAACCTACTCCAAGTCCTACAAGAACAAGAAGCGGATTCATAACGACCCGGAAAATTGGGTAGTGTTCCAAGATGTTCACGAACCCATTATTGAACGTGCCGTGTTTGAGCAGGTACAGCAGAAGCGTGGAAAGATGCGCAAACGCCGTACCAGCAACGGAGAACACAATATGTTCTCCGGCCTGCTTGTCTGCGCAGACTGCGGCTGCAATCTGCACTTCCACTTCAATCAGGGCAACCCGGAAATCAAGTATTTCAACTGCTCCAACTACAAGGGCAACCGTGGCACCTGCCAATCCACCCACTACATCAGGGTAGACTTTCTGGAAGAAGTGGTGCTGGGCGAAATTCGGCGGCTGACCAAGTTTGCCAGCCTCTATGAGGACGACTTCCTGAAAGCTGTTATCGGGCACTCCCAGCAGGCGGACGAAGCCGACCGCAAGCTGAAAGAGAAAGAGTTGAAAGCACTCCTTGCCCGTGATGAAGAACTGGACGGCCTCTTTGAGCGCATCTATGAGGACAACGTTTCCGGCAAAATCTCTGATGAACGCTTTTCCAGAATGTCCCGGAGATATGAGGACGAGCAAAAGGAGCTGACCGAGAAAATCAAACAGCTCCGCTCCGAAATCGAAAAGCAGAGCAGCCGCACCATGACAACGGATATGTTCATCAGTCTGGTTCGCAAGTACACCAGAGCAAAAAAGCTGACACCCCGGATGCTGAATGAACTGGTGGAAAAAATCGAAGTGTTCAATGCAGAAAAGGTCAACGGTGTATGGGAGCAGCGGCTCCGCATTCACTACAACTGCGTGGGCACCATCGAGATTCCAAGCGCACTTCCTTTACCGACACCCGATGTGTCGGTGAATACAAGAAAAGGCGTAGTTGTGAACTACGCCCCCTGTGATGTCGCTATTTAGCAAATAAAAAAATGACGAATGTTCTTTGACAGCTAAATGCTGTAAGAACATTCGTCATGGTGCGGAAGATGGGACTTGAACCCACACGTCATAGACACACGCACCTCAAACGTGCCTGTCTGCCGATTCCAGCACTTCCGCTTGTTGCATTGACTGCAAGAGATATTCTAGCACAAATACCTCGGAAAAGTCAAGGCTTTTGCCGAAAAAAGATTTTGCAAAATCCCTGCCTTGTAAAGACTTGTTGGGAATGGTAGAATAAAGGCAGCAAAAAAGGGGAGAACTGCCATGCAAAATTTAATTTTCAGCCTGAACGCGACCCTGCCGGTGTTCCTTGTCATGGTGGTGGGGTACGCGCTGGGGCAGTTCGGCTTTCTGCCGCCCGCGTTCTGCAAGGCGTCGGACAGGCTGACCTTTAAGGTGACTTTGCCGCTCATGCTGTTTCTGGACATGGGCAGCGTGGACATCCTGCACGACTTCCGGCCCAGGTTTGTGCTGTTCTGCTTTGCCGCCACCTTCGTCGGCATCCTGACCGTCTGGGCGGGGGCTAAACGTTTTTTGAAGGACAAGACGCTGGTGGGCGA
>ENA-OPAK01000786-OPAK01000786.1-human-gut-metagenome-genome-assembly--contig:-NODE-786-length-10767-cov-4.757842_pt1 | contig 10767 bp, 10 predicted proteins | sample MGYA00241055_ERZ501426 | MGnify/ENA primary metagenome ERZ501426 (study PRJEB25962, sample SAMEA2042626) | human gut metagenome | biome: human gut; feature: human-associated habitat; material: faeces... | reverse complement strand
CAAACGTAACCTTTTGCCACGGCGATTATCAGTATCATAATATATTGCGGCAGGACAGAGACTTTTTCCTGGTGAATTTTGAAAAATGTCAGGCAGACGGTCCCATAAGGGATCTTTATCTGTTGTTGCGTAAACTGTTGGAGAAAAGTGATTGGGACTGTAACCGGGGGGAAGCACTGCTGGCAGCTTATGAATCCGTCAGACCGCTGGATCCCTTCGAGAGACAGGATCTGTTCTACCGCCTGTCCTATCCTGAAAAATTGTGGAAGATCGTAAACTTTTATTATAATTCCGGCAAGGCCTGGATCCCGGAGAAGAATCAGGAGAAACTGGACCGCCTGTTGGAACAGGAAGCGGCCAGAAAGAAATTCCTGAAACTGCTGCAAAGATAAAAGCCGGGCAATGAACGGCAGACAACGGAAGAGACGTTGCGGCAGGATCGCAGCGTCAGGAGACAAAGGAGAAGCAAAAACGTTGAAAAGATTCGAAGACAAAAAGTATTCGAAAACGAAACAGACAGTGGTAAGTCTTTTGCTTGTGACAGTAATGTCATTTGCTAGCTGCGGGCAGGCAGCGTCCCCCGGAGCGGATACAGAGGCGCAGATGACATCCACACCTGCTGCAATCGCACAGGCAGAGCGGATAGATACCGGCTTTGTTGTCACCAATCCGGACAGCTATGATTCCGCAGATACGGCGGTACTGGTGGATATCAATAATGTTGACAACACTGTCACACTGTTAAATCTGGATCTGGGCAAACGTTACACGCTGTCCATGGACGGAACAACGCGGTTCGCAGATAAATATGGAAAGGCAATTTCCCTGAGTCAGCTGCAGGAGGGGGACATCGTGGATGTGACTTTTTTGAAAAGTCAGAAGCATCTGACCTCCATGCAGCTGGCGCAGACAGCATGGCAGTATGAAGATGTGGAGCACTACGAGATGAATACCGTGCGAAATGAGGTGGCCATCGGGGAAGAGGTGTTCCAGTTGTCCAGGGATACCCAGTATTTTTCCCAGGGACACAGCATTGAAAAAATGGATCTGAATCCGGCGGATATTCTGACGTTTCACGGCATTGACAGCACAGTGCTCAGCGTAACAGTGGAAAAAGGCCATGGATACCTCAGACTGGTCAACGATGAGAACTTTGTGGGCGGCTGGCTGGAAATCGGCCAGACACAGATCGTGCGGATCACAGAGGACATGCTGGTGACGGTGCCAGAGGGAAGCTATCAGGTAGATATCAGCTATAACGGCGGTGGTGGCACGAAAAATGTCGTGATCAACCGCAACGAGGAAACAACACTGGATATCGGCGATCTGGAAATGGCAGAGGCGCAGTATGGTATGGTGCTGTTTTCCCTGAGTCCTTCCGATACGGAATTGTATATCGATGGAAGCCAGGTGGATGCCTCTCAGCCGATCACGCTGGAATACGGTATTCACCAGATTATTGCAAAGGCGGACGGCTATAAGTCGCTTACACAGTATCTCAGGGTGGGACAGGAATCCGCGGGAGTGGATGTCCAGCTGGATAAGGCGGACTCCGACAGTGAAGACAGTACGGAAAGCAGCAGTTCTTCCAGCTCTTCCGCAACGGAATCTACCTCCACCGCAGATACGACTACGACCTATTACCGCGTGCATATTGATGCTCCGGAAAATGTGGAGGTATATCTGGACGGCAACTATGTGGGAATTTCCCCCTGCAGTTTTAAGAAGACCTCAGGAAGTCATGTGATCACCCTGCGAAAATCCGGTTATGAAACCAGAAGTTATACGGTACAGGTGGATGAAGAAGAAAAGGATGTATCCTACTCATTTGTAGACCTGACGGCCAGCTCTTCATCGACAGAATGATCCTTTCCGGGAGGGGAAGAAATGCCGTAAATATGCGGAAAAACCTTGACAAAAGGGATAAAAACAGATATATATATGTATAGACGTTTCAAAAGAACTATTTTCGAGCGTAAAATTAATAACGAAAACTCATTACAGGAGGAGTTCAATATGAACAAAACAGAATTAGTTGCAGCTATGGCTGATCAGGCTGGTCTTTCCAAGAAGGACGCAGAGAAGGCATTAAAGGCATTCACCGATGTTGTTGCTGAAGAGTTAAAGAAGGATGGTAAGGTTCAGTTAGTTGGCTTCGGTACTTTCGAAGTATCCAGCAGAGCAGCTAGAGAGGGTAGAAATCCTCAGAGCGGCGCACCTATGAAGATCGCTGCTTCCAAGGCTCCTAAGTTCAAGGCTGGTAAGGCATTAAAGGATATGCTGAACGCATAATAGAAGCTGAATTTTCAGAGACTCGATGGGACAACCTTTCGGGTCTCTTTTGTTTTTCAGAAACGGATGATCGTGAGGTTAAAAGCATGAGATTAGACAAATATTTGAAGGTATCCCGACTGATCAAGCGCCGTACTGTGGCTAATGAAGCCTGCGACAGCGGCAGAGTGCTGATCAATGATAAGCCGGCAAAGGCATCCGCCAATGTCAAAGAGGGAGATATCATTTCCATCTCTTTCGGCAACAAGGAAGTAAAAGTCGAGGTCCTGGATGTACAGGAGACCGTGAAAAAAGAAGAAGCCAAAGAACTTTTCCGTTATATATAATATCAGGTTCTCTATGTATAAATTTCCACATTTTCCCATACAATACATTGTAAGTCCGGTTCCGGAAGGAGCGGAGGATGGGAGGCTATGGAGAGAATGGAAGATTTAAACGCGACAGGACGTATGCATAAAGTGACCATGACCAACAGACGGACATGTACCGTGAATGGGGTAAATGACGTCCTTTCCTTTGATCTGCGGGAGATCCTGCTGGAGACGGAACAGGGGATGCTGATGATCCGTGGCAACGAGCTCCATGTGAACCGCCTGACATTAGATAAGGGGGAAGTGGATATTGACGGCCGGATCGACAGCCTTGTATATTCGGATACCGCAGCATCCGGAGAAAAACAGGAATCCTTCCTGGGCAGGCTGTTCCGCTGATGGATGAAAATGTTTTTCTGCTGCATTCCTTTCTGCTGGGTGTGGGGATCACTTTTCTGTATGATATTCTGCGGATCCTGCGAAGAGTGTTTGCTCACAGTACCAGCATGGTATCTCTGGAAGATCTGGCATTCTGGATCTACTGTGCGGGAAAGGTCTTTCTGCTGATGTTTCATGAAAGTAACGGGAACCTGCGATGGTTTGCCGTGCTGGGGGCATTGGCGGGAATGTACCTGTATCACAGGACAATCAGTCCCTTTTTTGTAAAGTATGTGGCACTGGGCCTGAATACTCTTCTGCACCCAATCCGGAAAGCCTTGCGGATCACGGGAAATTGGCTGAAAAAGCAGTTGACTATACTTAGGAAAATGCTTAAAATATTCATTAAAAGGAGATGCGCGTATGGCAAGAAGAAAAGCAGCCTACCGCAAGAGACACCAGAACCGGTTCAGTATGTTCCTGGTGACCCTGGTCGTGTTGATGATCATGGTGGTCGTTGCGGCGCGGAGCGTGGAATTACAACAGAAGATTGCGGGCTATGATACCCAGATCGCAAGTCTTGGCGCGCAGATCGAAGCAGAGCAGACCAGAGCGGAACAGATCGAGGAATTCGGTAAGTACACTCAGACGAAAGCTTATGTGGAAGAGGTGGCGAAGGATAAGCTGGGACTGGTATACGAAGGTGAGATCCTTTTTCAGGAAGACAATTAAGCAGGGAAACTGTTTCTCAACAGTGAACCTGCTTTTTTTGTCGCAAAAAATGAAGTCTTTCCCTCCCTCGATTTGACAAAAGGAAGAGGAAAACTGCCCTATAATCGTGAAAACAGAAAGGGGAGGATGCCATGATCATAGGGAAAAAGGAGCAGGAACGGCTGGAGAGAGAACAGTGTGCACAGATCTCACTGCTGTGCAGACAGAAACTGATGGGATATGCGGAGAGTTTTGAGGAACTGGGGAAGAGCTTTCGGCAGGAGATACAGATTACAGGAGAGGACAGGCAGAATATTCTGGAAAAATGTATGCTGTGGCAGAGCAGACAGATCATGGGAGACCATCTGCAGGAAGTGGCCCGGATCATGGAACGGGTGGCAGGAGAGGAACTGGGGTATTGTCCGCTGGAAGAGAAAAAGAGGAAAAGCCTGGTACAGGCGCTCAAGAGTGAAGGGATCATCGCCAGAGACCTCTGCTATGTAGAGAAGGACGGCAGCAGCTCCGGGACAGAAGCAGGGATCAGTATGACACTGTCCACCGAAAAAAGGCACTATAAGGCGGCACAGGTGGCGGACATGCTGACGGTATTATTGGGAAAAAAGCTGCAGGTCTCTTCAGGAAGCCCTTATCTCGTGGAGCAGGAGCCGCATTGTTTTCTGTTCACAGAGGAACCGAAATACATAGCACTGACGGGGGTGAGCCGGGCGGTAAAAGAAGGGGAGAAAGTCTCGGGGGATCAGTATGCCACCATGGAATCGGAAAAAGGGAAGCTGATCCTGCTGTTGTCTGATGGGACAGGCTCCGGGGAGGATGCCAGCCGGGGCAGCGGCAGAGTCATGGATCTCATGGAAAAAATGCTGGAGGCGGGCTTCGGGACCGAGGCATCTGTGAATCTCCTGAATTCTGCGTTGTATGCGCAAAATGAAGAGGACGATCATCCTACGATAGACCTTTGCAGCCTGGATCTGTATACCGGCGAATGTGAGATCTGCAAGGTGGGCGGTGTTGCCACGTTCTGGAAGACCTCCGGAAGGGTTCTCTGTGTCGGCGGCGAAAGCCTGCCGTTAGGTATTTTTCAAAAAGTGCAGATAGAACGACAGATGTGTCAGATCCGGCCGGGAGATCTGCTGGTCATGATGACGGACGGGGTTCTGGATATGATGGAAGACGGGGAAGAGCGCATGGCACAGGTGCTGGAAGGGTTGCAGGAACAGAACCCGCAGGAGATCGCAGAGAAAATATTGTCCTATGCCATCTGTGCCTCAGAGGGACGGATTCGGGACGATATGACGGTATTTGTGCTCTGCCTGTGGGAAAACACGTGATGCCGCCTTGATTTTTCCTCATAATTAGGATAGAGTAAAAACATGAATACATGGATGGATACGCAAGAAAAAGTATTTGCATATATCAGAGAGCATCACATGCTGCAGGCCGGCGACCGTGTGGTAGCCGGTGTTTCTGGAGGGGCAGACTCGGTTTGCCTCTTATTTTTGTTGCTGGAATGGCAGAAGGAAGTACCTACAGACATTGCCGTAGTGCATGTGGATCACGGCATTCGCGCGGAGGCCGGAGAAGATGCCCGGTATGTGGAGCAGCTCTGCGAGGAGAGAGGAATCCCTTTTTTCCTGACCAGGGCAGAGGTAAGGAACAGAGCCCGCATGGAGAAAATCTCTGAGGAAGAAGCCGGGCGCAGAACGAGATATGAGGCGTTTGAAAAGGCGGCAAAGGAGTGGGGAGCCACGAAGATCGCAGTGGCCCACAACAGCAATGACCGCAGCGAGACCCAGCTGTTCCATTTGTTCCGGGGCAGTGGAATCCGGGGACTGGCCAGCATTTTGCCTGTGAGAGATCGGATTATACGACCGCTCCTATGTCTGGAACGGTGGGAGATCGAGAAGTTTTTACAACAGCGAGGAATTGTCTATTGCAAGGATGCCACCAATGAGGAGGATGACTACACCAGAAATCGTATTCGGCATCATATTTTGCCTTATGCGGAGCAGAATATTGTAAAGGGCTGTGTAGCGCATATGAATCAGACGGCGGAGCTGCTGGCGGAGACGGAGGACTATCTGGAACTGCAGACAAAAGAAGCAGCTGGCCGATGTATCCGGGCAACGGACGGTGACGGAGAGTCCGCAGAGACGGGGGACAGCCGGAACGCGGTGATCTGTATTGCTGTGGAGTCTTTTCTGTCGTTGCATCCTGTGATCCGTAAGCGCCTCTTGTATGAAGAAGTGAAGCAATTGTCTCCCGGGCAGAAAGACATCACTTACCAGCATATTCAGGAGCTGCTGACCTTGTTTACCAGGGAAGGCAACCGGCAGATCTGTCTTCCGTTCGGCATCCGGGGTAGACGGCAATATGAGGAAGTCCTGCTGACAGTAGAGAGGACAGACAGGGAGCTTTTGGAGAAGACGGAAGTGGCTGAGAAATATCAACCAACTCTGCAGCTTTCTCCCGGACAGACAGGGACAGTGGAATGTGAAGTGGGAACGGTGGAATACTGTGTGTGTGACCTGGCCGCTGCCCATGAAAAAAACCAAGAAGTTCCCACAAATCAGTATACGAAATGGTTTGATTATGATAAAATAAAAAAATGTCCGGTGATACGGACAAGAAAGCCGGGTGACTATCTGACCATTGCTGACGGCAGAGGCGGGATGATCCATAAATCGCTGAAAAGTTATCTGGTCGATCAAAAGATCCCACAGGCGGAACGCGACAGACTGCCGATCCTGGCAGAGGGAGAGCATGTACTGTGGGTCGTGGGATACCGTATCAGCGAATATTATAAAGTAAGGGAGAATACAAAACGTATTTTAAAGGTACAATTAATAAGAAAGGAGTTCGCTTAAAAGCGAAAAGACAAAAGAAAATGGCAGAGCATATCAGAGTACTGTTGACAGAAGAGGAAGTAGATAAGAGAATCCAGGAGATCGGTGAGCAGATCAGCAAGGATTATGCGGGTAAGCAGGTACACCTTGTATGTGTACTGAAGGGTGGCAGCTTTTTCATGTGTGAACTGGCAAAGCGTATCACTGTTCCCGTATCTCTGGACTTTATGTCCGTATCCAGCTATGGCAGCGATACCAAGTCCAGCGGTGTAGTCAAGATCGTGAAGGATCTGGACGAATCTCTGAAAGATAAGGAAGTTATTGTAGTAGAGGATATCGTGGACAGCGGAAGAACCCTGAGCTATCTGCTGGAGATGCTGAAGGACAGAGGTCCGGCTTCTTTACGTCTGTGCACCCTGTTGGACAAACCCGAGAGAAGAGTGATCGATGTCCATGTGGATTATACCGGATTTAATATTCCCGATGAGTTTGTAGTGGGCTATGGTCTGGATTATGATCAGAGATATCGTAATCTGCCTTACATCGGTGTGGTAGAATTCGATTAAGCGATACAAAGATGTAGGAGGCCCGTGAAGTTGAAACAAAACGGCAAAACAATCAATTCATATTTTATATTTATCATACTTCTGCTTCTGGTGATCTTCGGCCTCAACCTGTTGAACAACCGTACAGATGAATACACCAAGGCAGAGTTCATTGCGGATCTGGATGCCGGCAATGTATCGGAAGTCGTGGTGCAGCCCAACGGAGAAGCACCTACCGGATATCTGGAGATCCAGATGAAGAACGGTGTATCTCATAAGCTGTACGCAACGGACATTACAGAACTGGAGACCCTGGTACGTGAGTATGGGTTTGATCCGGTAGTCAATGACATTGAAAGGGAGAACTGGTTCCTGACCTATATGCTGCCGATGCTGGTCGTGCTGGCGGTGGGAATTTTCCTGTTCATGATGATGAATGCCCAACAGGCAGGCGGCGGTAACGGCAAGATGATGAACTTCGGCAAAAGCCGCGCCAAGATGACATTGGGTGACAAGAGTGTCACATTCGCTCAGGTAGCCGGTCTGAAAGAGGAAAAGGAAGAACTGGAGGAGATCGTTGATTTCCTGAAGGAGCCGGGAAAATACACCGGTGTCGGAGCCAGAATCCCCAAGGGTGTCCTGTTGGAGGGCCCTCCCGGAACCGGTAAGACCCTGTTGGCGAAAGCCGTGGCAGGCGAAGCCGGAGTACCTTTTTTCAGCATCTCCGGATCTGATTTCGTGGAAATGTTCGTTGGTGTGGGCGCTTCCCGTGTGCGTGACCTGTTTGAAGAAGCAAAGCATAATGCACCTTGTATCGTATTTATCGATGAGATCGATGCCGTGGCAAGACGGCGTGGTACCGGTATGGGCGGAGGACACGATGAGAGAGAGCAGACCCTGAACCAGTTACTGGTAGAAATGGACGGTTTCGGCGTCAATGAGGGCATTATCGTTATGGCGGCCACCAACCGTGTGGATATTCTGGATCCTGCAATCCTGCGTCCCGGTCGTTTCGACCGTAAGGTAGCGGTGGGAACCCCGGATATCGGTGGCAGAGAAGAGATTTTGAAAGTACATGCGAAGAACAAACCTCTGGGGGATGATGTGAATCTGCAGCAGATCGCTCAGACTACTGCAGGCTTCACCGGAGCGGATCTGGAGAACCTGCTGAACGAAGCGGCCATTATCGCGGCGAAGGAGAACCGTTCCTTTATCGCACAGAAGGATATCAAGAGAGCCTTTATCAAAGTGGGAATCGGTGCAGAGAAGAAGAGCCGCATTATTTCCGACAAGGAGAAGAAGATTACGGCATATCACGAGGCAGGTCATGCGATCCTGTTCCATGTGCTGCCGGATGTGGGACCTGTCTACACCGTATCCATTATTCCTACCGGTGTGGGAGCCGCCGGTTACACCATGCCTCTGCCGGAAAAGGATGAGATGTTCGCCACCAAGAGCCGTATGCTCCAGGATATCATGGTATCTTTGGGCGGACGTATCGCAGAGGAGATCATCTTCGGAGATATTACCACCGGAGCATCCAGTGATATTAAGAAAGCCACCAAGACAGCCCGCCGTATGGTAACCCGTTACGGAATGTCTGATAATATCGGTGTTATCTGCTATGACGATGACGATGATGAAGTCTTCATCGGTAAGGATCTGGCACATGCCAAGGCGCACAGTGAAGAGATATCCGGCGAAATCGACAAGGAAGTCAAGAGTATCATCGATGACTGCTATACCAAAGCCAAGGATATTATCTTACAGCATGAGGATGTGCTGCATAGCTGTGCACAGCTGCTGTTGGAGAAGGAGAAGATCACCAGAGAAGAATTCGAGGGTCTTTTCGTATAGGAAAAGGTTTTCGCGGGAGTTTCGTGGAATTGGTAGTATTGTACAAACCGATTTTGTGAAAAATATACAAAAATGAATATTCACTTTTGTGATATTTGTGAATTTTGAGAATAGTCAAAAATAGGAGTGCATGCTATTATAATACTCGTAACCCCCCCAATACATTATATAGTTTTTTGCTATACCCCATAAGAAAGAAATACCTTCTCTAAAAAGGGCAGTCCTCCCAAGACTGTCCTTTTTACTGTCTAAAAATCGCTGAATAAAGAGGCGGGCAGTTGTCAGATGTAAGGAAAAAGGGTATAATAAATAGAGCTTTTGAGCTTGGGACATGTCACACTGCCGGAGCGCACAAGACAACAAAGCACTTTGGCAGAAGCAGTGTCATAATATAGATAGTAAGACATTAGTCTCAGAAAGGGTAGATACTATGGATCTGGAGCTATTACGTCGAACAGAATATAATCAGCAATACATTGCGGCCATGAGACCTGTATTTAACAGGAGAGCACTTTTTACAGATACCAGTGCGGAATATGTGATTCCGGAAGAGCCGGCCTGTTTTTCCGAAGTGACGATCCGCTTCCGGACCGCCAGAAATAATGTGGACAGAGTGTTCCTGGTATGCGGCGGACAGAAGCATCTTATGGTACGTGTGGAGAGCAAAAATGATTTTGACTATTATGCCTACGTAATGCGTCTGGATGATCAGAAGGTATCTTATTATTTTGAGGTGCAGACCGGCAGAATTACCGGCATCTTTGATATGCGGGGCCTGGTGCAGGAAGTTAATGAATATTATGATTTCATTATCATTCCCGGTTTCCACACCCCCGACTGGGCCAAGGGAGCGGTCATGTACCAGATCTATACGGATCGTTTCTGCAATGGAGATTCTTCCAATGATGTATTGACCAATGAATATTGCTACATCGGAGAACCGGTACACCGCGTAGAGGACTGGGGACGTTATCCCGCACAGATGGATGTCCGTGAGTTCTACGGCGGAGACCTGCAGGGTGTGTTGGATAAGATGGACTACCTGCAGGATCTGGGAGTTGAGGTGATTTATTTTAATCCTCTGTTTGTCTCCCCTTCCAACCACAAATACGATATTCAGGATTATGATTATATTGATCCCCATATTGGAAAGATTGTCAGTGATGAAGGGGATCTGCTTCCCGACGGACAGCGGGAGAACCGTTTCGCTTCCCGTTACATCGACCGTGTGACTAACAAGGCGAATCTGGAAGCCAGCAACGAGCTGTTTGCTCAGGTGGTGGCAGAGGCACACCGCAGAGGTATGAGAGTCATTCTGGATGGCGTGTTCAATCACTGTGGTTCCTTTAATAAATGGATGGACAGAGAGCGCATCTATGAGAATGCGGAAGGATATGACAAGGGTGCCTATGTCAGTGCTGACAGCCCTTATCGGAATTACTTTGATTTCCACAATCAGGCAGCATGGCCCTATAACAATTCCTATGACGGATGGTGGGGACATGACACACTGCCGAAGCTGAACTACGAGGGATCCCAGGAACTGATGGACTATGTCCTTCATGTAGCGAAAAAATGGGTATCTCCGCCCTACAATGTGGATGGATGGAGACTGGATGTGGCAGCTGATCTGGGTCACAGTCAGGAATTCAACCATCATTTCTGGCAGGAATTCCGGAAAGCGGTAAAAGAGGCCAATCCGGAGGCTATTATTCTGGCAGAGCACTACGGCAATACCAGAGACTGGCTGCAGGGCAACGAATGGGATACTGTCATGAACTACGATGCATTCATGGAGCCCGTGACCTGGTT
>ENA-OPAK01000782-OPAK01000782.1-human-gut-metagenome-genome-assembly--contig:-NODE-782-length-10793-cov-4.186906_pt1 | contig 10793 bp, 10 predicted proteins | sample MGYA00241055_ERZ501426 | MGnify/ENA primary metagenome ERZ501426 (study PRJEB25962, sample SAMEA2042626) | human gut metagenome | biome: human gut; feature: human-associated habitat; material: faeces... | reverse complement strand
CAGACAATCTAAAGCGACACCGATATGAAAACGACATGCCGGGCTCGGTGTTGATACGGATCGGACCGCTGCGACAATGGCAACCGGAACCGAGGGAATCTTCCATGGTATGAAATCCTACTTCTGCCAGGATGAATTTGGACAGATCGCGCCGGTATATTCAATCTCAGCCGGTCTTGATTATCCGGGTGTGGGGCCGGAACATGCATATCTCAAAGACATTGGAAGAGCGGAATATGTTCCGGTAACTGATGAAGAAGCCGTGAATGCCTTTGAGTACATTGCCAAAGAAGAGGGCATTATCGCAGCGATTGAGAGTTCGCATGCGGTAGCACACCTGATGAAGATCGCACCGACGATGAGCAAAGATCAGATCATTATCTGCTGCCTGTCCGGCCGCGGAGACAAAGACGTAGCAGCAATTGCCAGATATAGGGGGATTGATTTACATGAATAGAATACAAAACGCATTTGATAACAAAAAAGCATTTATTGGATTTATTACAGCAGGAGATCCCAGTCTGGACAAGACCGAGGAGTTTATTTTGGAAATGGAAAAAGCGGGTGCAGCACTTGTAGAGATCGGAATTCCATTTTCGGACCCGATCGCAGAGGGCCCGGTTATACAGGAAGCCAATCTTCGCGCGTTGAGCGCAGGATGCACGACAGATAAGATCTTTGATATGGTAGCAAAACTTCGGAAAAAGACACAGATCCCGTTAGCATTTATGGCATATGCAAATTCGCTGTATAAATATGGATATGACCGTTTTTGCAAGAGATGTGCAGAAGTAGGGATCGATGGCTTGATTATTCCGGATATGCCTTTTGAAGAAAAAGGCGAACTGCAGGAATTTACTGGAAAATATGATTTGAAGTTGATCTCTCTGATCGCACCGACTTCACAGGAGCGTATTCAGATGATCGCCAAAGAGGCAGAAGGATTCATCTATGTAGTATCTTCGCTCGGAGTAACCGGTGTGCGTGACACGATCACGACCGATGTAGGACAGATCATTGATATGATCCGTCAGGTAACCGATGTGCCGACAGCGGTAGGTTTCGGGATTAATAAGCCGGAGCAGGTTCATCAGTATACACAGATTGCAGATGGAGCCATTGTCGGCAGTGCGATTGTTCGCATTGTGGCACAATACGGAGAACAGGCAGGACCAAAGATTTACGAATATGTATCGGAAATGGTCGGAGGTCTGGCAGAGTAATCGTGTCTGATTGAGTTTGAATAGTATCCGTAAGTCTGGGAAGCCTTATAAAATGGGGTTTCCCGTTTTTTGTGCTTGCAGAAAATCGAAAGGCTGCTTTTTTGCTATATGATATATCGTTAAATTCACAAAAAAATATTTTTTATGAAAAAAAGTTGCACAAAAAATGATTTATGATATAATAATGATAAGTAAATAGGAAAAGTGACTTGGAGGAATGAGCCATGATTATAGAGGTAAGAGCAAAAAACTGTTATGCATTTGAGGATGATATTACATTTTCAATGAAAGCAGATATGCGAAATAAAAAATTTGGAGCAAATGTTCACAAAGAGAATAATTTTAATGTCCTTAAAACGGTAGGAATATATGGACCAAACAATGCCGGTAAAACATGTCTAATCAAGTGCATTAGGGCAATAAGAAATGTACTTTTAAATAAGAAGAATGGACTGATGCCAAATATATTTACTGATAGTGATGTATGCGAGTTAGGCATTACATTTATGGCATCTGGAAGAAAGTTTTCTTATGATTTTAAGTATGATGCAGAAAAAGAAGAATATATATATGAGTCATTTTCGGAGATATTTAAAGATCAGTACAACAACGAAAAGGAAGTTTGTTGGTTGAAAAAAGATACTGTTAGTGAAGTATACGAGTGTATTGATGAATCTGTTCAGACTATGATTTCTGTTGTATCGAAAAATAATTTGTTATGCTATGTGGTAGATACAAGTAAATTCGAACATATCAACGAGATGAAGCAGATTCTTGTCGGATTTGCAGAAAAAATTGATATCATCAATATGAATAACATACCTATGCAGCACACGATTGAACTTATGAAGAATAAGAATCAGTTACAGCAAAAGGTTGTTGAGTTCATAAAAAATGCTGACTTATATATGGATAATTTTGAATATGTGGATATGGATAAGATACAGCTGAAAACTGGTGAAGGTGACGAAAAGCCAGATGAGAAAGTGCTTGATATTCCGGAGAACATTATGGATCAAATCAGATTGGTATCCACTTATAAGGGAGTCCATGTGCCAAGTATGATGTTTGACTCCACAGGAACAAAGAAGATTGCAGCTATTGCCAGCTATGTAATTGAAGCACTTGAACAAGGCAGGATTTTAGTCGTGGATGAGTTGGATAGCAGTATTCATTTTAAGCTTACCAGGGCGATTGTTGCGATGTTTAATAATGAATTAAATACAAGTGCACAGATGATATTTACAGTACATGATATAAATCTTATGGATTGCAAGAGAATGTTTCGAAAGGAGCAGATTTGGTTTGTTCATAAGGATGAAGAAGGTGTATATGTATATTCACTTGCTGATTTTACTGCACAGCAGGGAGTGAGAGATACGACGGATGTTATGGAAAAATATAGAAAAGGTGCACTTGGTGCTTTACCTGATCCTGAATTGATTAACTCTTTGCTTAGTATTAAAGGTAATGTAAAGGGGGATGATGCCGATGCCAAATAAGCTCCCTAAGTTTTTGGATAACCATAAAATCTGTATTATCTGTGAAGGTAATGAGGAATATGAGTATCTAAATCGATTAAAAAATTTAAAAGTATGGAATGAGCAATATGATATTTCATTGGTCAATGCCGGTGGAAATGGTAATATCCCAGCGAGGTATCAGGACCGATATCAAAATGGAGCAGATGAACTTGTGCTTGTGTTCTGTGATACGGAAAAGAAACCTCACGAGCAATATGAGGACATTAAACGCAAAATTAATGAGTTTCATGGTGTGGATAGTGCAGCGAATGAAGTGATTATATTTGGTAATCCATGTACGATGCAGATTATATCTAAACATTGGACCGATGAAAATCTGAAATCTCCAGCAAAACCAGTGAATGCTCCTTTGATAAAGGAATATACCGGAGTAGAGAATTACAAAGGTAGAGCAGACCAGATTCAGAAAGTTATGGAATATGTTACTGCGGAGAATTACAAAGATATGAGTCAACGAGTGAGAAAACTGGATTCGGATGATTCTGTTACTGGTAGCAGTAATTTTGGAAAGTTCATAAAGCTGTTTGAGAGTGATGATAGTGGGTGGATTGAGAAGATTAATGAACAAATAGAGTAGTATAAGGAGAGTACAAAAGTTATATTATGAACAAAGTAAATGTGATAAAACAAAATTTGGAGTTCATAGGTAAAACGTGGATTAAGTATATTGGTACATTTGCAAGTATATTATCGCTTTTCTTTTTGTTTTGGACTTGGGATGATATACGCATTACGTCAACACAATATAAATGTGTGATAATAATATTATTATGTGTGCTTGCGCTCATACTTGCAATTCTATGGACGTGTATTTTCAAGAGAACAAGGCAGGAAGTAGAAAGAATCCTTGAAATGAAGTAGAAAATAAGTATGGAGATTGTAGTATTCGGAAAGGAATAATTATGACTTTAGAAAACAAACTTAATATTACGGATTCCACGGAACTGGTCAGAATGGAAGAAAAGATAAGTAAGAAGAAGGCTGTTGAATTATTTGAAAATGAATACCTGAATCAATATGAAGTTGGAACCTTTCAGATGCTGGCAGCGATTCATAAGTACCTGTTTGATGAGATCTATGATTTTGCCGGAAAAATACGAACGGTAAACATTGCAAAGGGTAATTTTCGATTTGCACCAGTGATGTATCTTAAGACAGCAATTGAGAACATTGAGAAAATGCCACAGACAACATTTGATGAAATTATTGAAAAGTATGTTGAGATGAATATTGCGCATCCGTTCCGGGAAGGCAATGGACGAAGCACAAGAATATGGCTTGATTTAATATTGAAAAAAGAATTAAACAAGGTCATTGATTGGAGTACTGTAGATAAAGAAGATTATCTACTTGCGATGGAAAGAAGCCCGATTAAAGATATCGAAATAAAATACATTTTAAAGCAGGCTTTGACGGACAAAGTTGATGATAGAGAAGTGTATATGAAAGGCATTGATCATAGTTATTATTATGAAGGTTATGCTGTGTACAAGGCGCAGGATTTATAAGTATATCCGCTGTTATGCGCATGGATGGAATGATTAAAAAGATATGCAGGAACAGGGAATTTGTTCCTGCATGGAAATAGCTGACTGGCTGTTTTTCTTGTAAAGAAATAAAAAACAAATGTGGAGAAACAATATGAATTGGCAAAAACTATTTGCATCACATATTTTAGAGCGGGGATATGATTATTATTGTGATGGTGCAGTTGAAAATATAGAGATCGGACACGATGATATACGAGCTGATGTCGTTGGAACCGAGGACTACGAGGTTGAGATTTCTTTAAATGACGGGGAAGTTACAGATATGTACTGTTCGTGCCCCTATGCTGCAGGTGGAAATAATTGTAAGCATATGGCAGCGGTGTTATATGAATGGACTGCGGATATTATGGATGAAGATGAGCCAGAAGATACAGACAACGAGGACATGGACGATGATGCGGATGCGGTTAGGAATCGTCTTACGCAACAGTGAAATAACCACGTTAGAGAAAGCCGTAATAACCGTTACGGAAAGCCCCATCACGATAGCAGGCTCCAGTTTGGCAGTAACAGCCAAAGCAGAACAGATACCCAATACCTGCACGGTAACGGGATTGTTCAGTCCCAGCGGAGTAGAGAATACTTCTTTATTCTTCTTTGAAAACAATTGTCCCATATTCTTATTCCTCCTCATTATTATTAGTTAAAAAGTTTTTGTAGCTGCTCAGACAAGCCTTCAACATGGCATCCACACCTACAGAAGTGATGGTACCACCGGAAATGCCGTCCACCTGATAGTCAGGTTTCTCTACCTTGCCGTTCTTCACAACACCGAGGACTACCTCGCCGTTCTCCAACGTTTTCTTGCCGGGGAACTCTCCCTGGAAGTGCGCACTGGCAATTTCGGCACCCAGACCCGGAGTCTCACTGGCATGGGAGAAGTAAACACCGTAAACGGTATCCTTGTCGCTGTTCAGTGCAACATATCCCCAAATAGCGCCCCAAAGACCGGCACCGTAAACGGGAAATACATATTTCTTCTCACCGTCAACCTCTGCCACGAATACGTGCAGACGGTTATTTTCTTTGGCTTCCTTCTCGTAAGCGGTAGCAAATGCACCGGTATTCTCTGTCAGAGTACCGTCAACGTTCATCAGCATATCGCCCTTTACATATTTATTATATTCAGCTTCGGCATCCTTCACGTCCTTGATGTTGAGTGCAGCAAGAATCTGCTTCTTCGTGTCAAGTTCCACATTCTTGTTCTGCGTCTCGCGCAAGGAAGAACTTACGAATGCCAGCAGGAATGCAACGATAACAACCATTACCGAAGCATAAATGATAGTATAACTATTACTATTGGTATTCATTTCTTTTCCGGTATTTAATTGTTAGACTTGATTGCACGTTTCTCGCGACGGCTGATGTTACCCTGTACCACACAGTAGTCAATCAGCGGAGCGAAGATATTCATCAGCAGGATGGCAAGCATCATACCTTCGGGGTAACCGGGGTTGAGCACACGGATAATGATAGCCATGGCACCAATCAGGAATCCGAAGATATACTTACCGGTCTCTGTACGTGCCGATGTAACGGGGTCGGTAGCCATGAACACGGCACCGAAGCAGAAACCACCCAGCACGAGGTGTTCGTACCAAGGCATCTGTGCCATCGGAGTGTCGGGACCGATTGCATTGAACACCCATGCCATGAAGGCACCGCCTACGAATACGGAGAACATCGTCTTCCAGCTTGCAATACCCGTCCACAACAGCAGAATGGCACCCAGAGCGATGGCGATAACACTTGTCTCACCGATGGAACCCGGAATAAGGCCGGTCACCATGTCCCAGGAGAACTCCGGAACGGCTCCCGAGGTAGCGGCTGCACCCAACGGAGTAGCTACCGTCAGACCATCTACCGACTGTCCCAGACCGAAGATACTGTCGCCCGATACCCAAACGGCATCACCGGACATCTTCGTAGGATAAGCAAAGAATAAGAATGCACGGGTAATCAAAGCTACGTTGAACACGTTCATACCCGTACCACCGAATACTTCCTTAGCAAAAATTACAGAGAATGCAGTAGCCACCGCCAGAATCCACAACGGGCAGTCTACCGGAACAATCATCGGAATCAAGATACCGGAAACCAAGAAGCCTTCCTGAATCTCCTCCTTCTTCCACTGAGCCACTACGAACTCAATGCCGAGACCTACTACATAAGATACAATGATTTTTGGCAATACAGCCAGAAAACCGTAGATGAACATTTCCCAGAAGCCTCCGGCAGCACCGGTAGCGTGGAAATGCTGGTAACCTACGTTATACATACCGAACAGCAGCGCCGGTACTAACGCAATGACCACCATCGACATGATGCGTTTGCTGTCAATGGAGTCGTGAATATGCGTTCCCGATTTCGAAGTGGCATTGGGCACGAACAGGAATGTTTCGAAGCCATCAAACACCGAACGAAATGCGTGGAATTTGCCGCCTTCCTCAAAGTTCGGCTTTATCTTGTCGAGATAATTTCTTAACGCTTTCATTAATATATTTACGATTTTACGATTTACAATTTACGATTTGCCATACGCCCCGATTATGCCATTTCGGCACGAAGCATATCGAGCCCTGCACGTACGATGCGCTGCACTTCCACTTTGGAAGAACATACGAATTCGCAGAGAGCGAAGTCTTCGGGAGCTACTTCGTAGATGCCCAGAGCCTCCATACGGTCGATGTCACCTGCAATGATTGCTTTCACCAAGTATTCGGGGAAGATGTCCATCGGAAATACGCGGTCGTATTCGTTGGACATAATCATGTGACGTTCACCACCCTTGATACGGGCATCTATCACATATTCCTTCTTGCCCATCAACCAGCTGAAGTAAGAGCGGTTGACGCTGAACTGATTGAAACGCGGCATAATCCAACCCAACATTTCATGGATTTCATCTCCTTCGGGAATAACGGTCAATTGGCTGTCGAAAGAGCCGAGGAAGCCGTTCGGAGAAACTTTCTTACCGGTCAGCACGTTACCGCTGATGTAGCGGAGGTCTTTGTCGGTAGTCACGTTACCTTTGAAAACGTTCGTCAACAGAGCGCCGACTTTCAGCTTGCAATAAGCGGGTTTCAACACTTCGGAACCCGTTACAGCCACCGTACGGGTCATGTCCACACGACCGGTATTCATCAGACGTCCGATGAAGAGTACGGCTTCGGCACTGATGGTCCAGACCGTTTCACCCTTCACTACCGGAGAGATGTGGTTAATCTGTACACCCACGTTGCCTGCCGGATGTGGTCCGTCGAAAGCTGTTACGGTAACGTTCTTTGCCTGCACAAGAGCAGCAGACTTTTGTTTTACACTAATACCCAGATACGTCTTTGCCATCTTTGACAAAGCGTCGAGTCCCGTCTGGAAGTTTGCTTCTTCTCCCTTCAGCGCGAATTCAAAATCGGGAGCCAGCGGATTGCTGTCGAAAGCCGAAATGAAGATAGCTTTCGGAGTTACCGTCGGATCAGCGATAACGTCGTACGGACGTTGGCGGATGAAAGCGAACATACCTGCTTGCAAAAGAGCTTCTTTTACTTGCTGGCCGCTCATCTTGGACGGGTCCATCTTGCCGAATTCCTCATAGTCTTGCTCAGTGGCAGCCTCTACGACGATGTTCAGCACCTTGCGGCGTGCACCACGCTCCACGCTTGTCACTACGCCGCTAACGGGCGAAACAAATTTCAATTCAGGATGATTCTTGTCGATAAACAAGGGTCCCCCGGCCATCACATATTCCTGCTCTTTGACCACCACTTTCGGAGTGATGCCTGTATAGTCATCGGGAACCAGCGAATAGAATCCCGGTTCCTTAACAGACACAAGTTCCTGGGCAGCAGCGCCTTTCAGGTTGATGTCAAGGCCTTTACGTAACTTAATTACATTTGCCATGCGTTTATTTAAAATAATGGTTTCATTAATTTGCCGCAAAAGTAGCAAAAAAGAACGTGAATAAAGAGTAAAAAAGAAAGGAATTACGGAGAAATTTCCGTAATCCCTTTCGTTAACGAACACGAGAACAAGGATTAGGGGTTAAGGATTAGGGATTAATACCCTGCGGAATCATAGTGCAGCCCACTAATCCTTAATCCCTAACCCCTAATCCTTATCATCACTTTTCTTCAGCGAACATCGGGTCCCATGCCGGCAGGCGGACGGGCTTTTGTTTAAACAGTTCCATCACTTTGGCGGGAACATACTTTGTCTCCACTACCAGACGGAACATGTATTCATTGAACCACTCGTCGGTCATGATGAGATGTCCCTGATAACCGGAAGCGGCTCCCCAACTGTTCTCTACCATCCACTTTACGGGCTTTCCGTCTTTGTTCAAGTCAACGGCCATCAAGGTCATGGCGTGGGAAGAGCCACTGGAGAAAGTCTGGATACGTTGCTTCTTGTCCATCCCGAAGGTGGTGCCCATCAGTGATTCGTAGTCATAGTTTTTCACATCGAGCAGACCGCGTTCGGAGTTCAGGAACTTGCCCACATCGCAAGAGAAGTACATCATGGTGCTGTCCTTCAAGGAGGCAATGGCCATCTCTTTGATGTCCTCTACGGGCAGGTTGACATAAGTCCAGTTCTTGCCGTCGTAACGGTGGCGGTCATAGTCTATTTCATAGCACTTGTAATACTCGCGACTGGGGTCGTTCATCAGCATTACGTAGTTGGTCAGCAGTTGTTTGTCTCCATATTTCTCAAGGAAAGACATGGGAGTGTGATGCTCTGTCTCCACAGGATTACCCTTGGCATCGTGGCGGACATAGTCGAACTCCGTGGGAGGTACACCGAGGTTCAGCACCAGCATGCGGTAGATGGTTCCGAGCATCGTAGTTTTCTCCTTCTCCAGAGCTTCGGGCTTGGCACCGGCGGCAGCCATGTCACGCAGTTGCAGACCATACTCTTTCAGCTTCAGAGAGATGAGGTTGGCCATGCGGGAGGTATTTTCACTGCTGTTTGTTTCGGGCATGGCATCTTTGGGAACAAGGCCGTATTTGGAAACAATGTCGGCCACACCGGTAAAGGTACCCCCATCGCTCAGCGGATGCTGGAAGAGCCATTCTACGGTCTTATCAGTCAGGGGACTCTTGGAGGTGTCGATGATGCCTTGCAAGAAGAGGTTTGCCTTCTCCAACTGGTCCCAGAAGAAGGGATAGACTTCGGAGAACTCGAAAGACTGGAAACCGTATTCGGCAAGAGTCTTGGCACGCATCACATTCAGCCCCGTAAACAGCCAGCAGCGGCCAGACGACTTCTGGTCGGTGATGCCTTTGGATTCTACCTTGATGGAGAAGTGGGTATCCATGCCCTGCATATTCTCCTGGTTGAGTGCCAGTTTACGGATGTCATTATTGCCTATGGCATTGCGGAGCGCCTTGTCGGCAGCCGTGCCTTGATAACTTTGCTTGATTTGTCCAAGCATTTCGGGGCTGATACCCCCTTTTCCCTCTTGTGCCTGCACGGAGAGCAGTGCGGCACTCAGAACAATTACAGATAAAAATCGTTTCTTCATTCAGATTATGTGTTTTTAGTTATTGATGTCTTGCTTCGTGAAGCAGACAAAAGTAATGTCTTTTTTGATAATTTTAGTGACATCTTTAGATTTATTATCTATTACAGTGAAAACTATTCGGGATAAAATAGTTTCCTTTGCACCCACATTTCGTACGACATGAAAAGATATATACTAAGCATTATCGCACTGGTGCTGTTCGCCACCACCTTTTATGCCCAGGAACAGACTGCGGCCGCCACAAACGACAGCGTTCCTGCACTGACCAAAAAAGAACTACGCAAGCAAAAGGTAGCGCGTCGGAATCTGCATTACAATATTCTGGGCGGACCCAGCTACACCCCCGACTTCGGTGCCGTGCTGGGAGGAAGCGCCCTGATGACCTTCCGCATGAACCCCAGCGACACCACGCAGCTGCGCTCCGTAGTGCCCATGGCCATCGCCTTCATGTTCAACGGTGGCATCAATCTCTTCTCCAAACCGCAACTCTTCTTTAAGGGCGACCGTTTCCGTATCTTCGGAAAGTTCAGCTATAAAAATACGGAAGAAAACTTTTACGGCATCGGCTATAATACCAATAAAGATTATGTACGAAGCGACAGTACCAGCAAATACCGGTACAGCGGCGTGCAAATCAACCCCTGGTTCCTTTTCCGACTGGGCAACAGCAATATCTTTGCCGGACCTCAAATCGACATCAATTACGACCACTTGACGGAGCCCGGCAAGTTCTTGGTGGACGAACCCTCGTACAAAGAGGCAGGCGGTACGGCTAATGGCTATAACAACTTCAACTCCGGCCTCGGTTTCCTGCTGACATACGACAGCCGTGACGTCCCTGCCAACGCCTACCGTGGTATGTATCTGGATTTCCGCGGCATGATGTACGCCAAGTTCATCGGCAGCGATCCATCCCCTATCACGGCAATGATATTCTCGTGTCCGCCTTTCAGATCTC
>ENA-OPAK01000778-OPAK01000778.1-human-gut-metagenome-genome-assembly--contig:-NODE-778-length-10818-cov-2.539905_pt1 | contig 10818 bp, 10 predicted proteins | sample MGYA00241055_ERZ501426 | MGnify/ENA primary metagenome ERZ501426 (study PRJEB25962, sample SAMEA2042626) | human gut metagenome | biome: human gut; feature: human-associated habitat; material: faeces... | reverse complement strand
TAGTCATTAAAATTCAGAATAAGTTTTCCGCCAAATTCAGCATTTCCTGATATATCAACAAAATCATTTTCATTATTAATCATTTTTAACTCATTAGTTGAAAAAGGTTCATATGCATACAAAGTATCCGTTGAATTTCTGAAATGCTCTACCCACAATGCTCCCATATAATTAATCAATGCCATGAACATCATTACCAGCAGATACTTCTGTGAAGTCCATGCATAAAACATAAGTAAAAAACAAGCAGGCATATATTCTTTTTCTTAATATCCAATATAACTGCATAGCACAACAGATTAACCGGAAGAAAAATATATATAAATAATAGGCTTGAAAAAACCATTGTTATTCTTCCTCTTCTTTATCCTCATTAGTATCTTCTTCTGTTCCTGCCTCCTGTACTGATGGAACAGATTCCTTTTCAAGCTGTTTGAATATGCTTGAGAAAATATATGAATCAACATACAGAATCAATGGTATAGTTACAATAAATGCTGTGAAATAAAGACATGAAAAATATGTAAGTCCCACAGTAGCTATTAACATAATAATAGTCTGTGGAAGATGATGTACACTTATTATAAGAGCATTTTTTAATGTCACTATTATATTATTGTCATATCTTGACAGCATTGAAAATGAATACAGCATAACTGCTGCCCATACCGCCATAACACCAACTACAACAAATACAAATATAACACCAGCCTGAGAGCCCTGTACAAATCCCCACTGGGCACTGGCTCTTAAATCAACGAAAAGAAGGAAACCAATTACAACATGTATAAGCTCTAATAAAAATCCCTGCGCGAAATTCATCTTGAATGATTTCCAGAAATCCTTATATACATAGCTTTCTTCATCCCTTACAAGCTTAATGCCAGAATAAAATGCTGCTGTAAGCGCTGCTCCGATTGTAATAACCGGAACACAGAATAATACTGTAATAACTGCTAATATAATAAAATCTCCTGCTTTTGTAAGGCCTTTAAATAATTTACCATCTAATCCAAATCCATTCATAATTATATACCCCTTTTTTGCTTAAACACTATGATTATACAAGACCTGCCATAAAAATCAAAGAATTTTTCGTATATATTTCTTAAATGTTTATAAAAGCTGTTTTTTTGAGTTTATATATGTGTTAAACTGTATGCTATCTTACGATTAATTTAAGGAGAATTTATGGCTAAAGGCAACAACATACACGATGAAGTAAAGGAACAGCGTAAGAAGTTAAAAGAGCTTACATTTTCCGGAAAGATTGAATACATCTGGAGCTACTACAAAATTCCTATTATTGGCATTCTGCTTGCCATACTTTTTGCAGGTTCCCTTACTTATTCTATTATAAGAAACAATTACGACACCGTCTGTTTTATAGCGGTTCTAGACGGTAGAATAACCGGATATGATGATGATACGGACGCTCTTACTACAGGTCTTACAGATTATCTTGGTATTGACGGTAAAAAAGAACAGGTTGATATATCATATACATTTTCACTTGTAGAAAAGGAAATGGATCAGGAAGCTGCTGTAACAGCCAACAGAATATATACCTATGCATCAACCAATACTCTTGACGGATATCTATCTGAAAAAGAATATATCGATTATTTCTGTACTGACCGTAATATATTCTTCTGGGATTTAAGAGACCTGTTCTCAACAGAAGAACTTAATGAACTTTCTGATTATATTATTTATTACACTAATTCATCAGGAGAATCATTTCCTATAGCTGTTGATATTTCTGAAGCCCCTGTTATCAAAGGCAGTGACCTTAATATGAAGCAGCCTTGCTACGGCATCATATCAACATCCAAGTATTCTGAGAATGCCGCCAACTTTATAAGATTTGTATTCAATATGGAAAAGCCTTGATATCACAGAACTTTTCTATATATATTCATCCCGTCTGTATCGCCTGCATACAATGTGAACCCTAGTTTCAATGCAAGCTGTATGGACGGGTTATTTGTTTTCACTGTGCATATATACAATTTTTCTAAACCGAACCTGTCCTTAGCAATATCAACTATATGGTTCATAACTTCCCATGCCACATGCTTTCCCTGCCAGCTTTTTTTCACAAGATACCCAAGCTCCTGACAATTCTGTCCATCTATACTACGGTTTTCAACGCCTGCCCTTGCCACTAGCTCACCTGTTTTCTTATCAAACACAAGCCACAGACCGTACCCGAAGAAGCCATACATATTCTCAATGTATTTTATTGTAAATGCTTTTTCATCCTCATATTCATATAATGGTTCAACATACGGGCAGTCTGAAAGTGTCTGATATAATTCGTATAAATGTGGTAAATCCCCCACTGTCATCTCCCGTATAATAAATCTCTCCGTTCTGGCAATTACAAGCGGCTCATTGTATTTTCTGGCACATACAAGTTTTAACAGGTCGTCATCAATATCTTCCTCATCATATACAACATATGAAGCTTTTCCAAGGTATGCTTCTCCAAGCCCTATATCAGGAATCTCCAGTGTCCCATCCGGTTTTAACGTATCTTTATCACTAATTATTATTTCTCTGCCTTCGCCCATATCAATACATTTTCTCATATATGCCTCTTTATAATTGTTTCTAAAGTTTTAATTTGACTTTTTATACTGTAGTATTTAGAATTAATTACATCACATTTTGCTCATGCAGACAAGCGGGCAATTTAATGAATTTCAGGAGGAATAATATGGCTAATCCAATAGTTACATTTACAATGGAAAACGGCGATGTGATGAAAGCTGAGCTTTATCCAGAAATCGCACCTACATCAGTTAATAATTTCGTTAATCTTGTTCAGAAGGGATTCTATGACGGACTTATATTCCACAGAGTAATCGCAGGTTTTATGATTCAGGGTGGTGACCCTGAAGGAACAGGTATGGGTGGTCCTGGCTACTCTATCAAGGGCGAATTCGCATCTAACGGATTCAAGAACGATTTAAAGCATACAAGAGGTGTTCTTTCAATGGCTCGTTCTATGAGACCTGATTCTGCAGGCTCACAGTTCTTTATCATGCACCAGAACGCTCCACATCTTGACGGAGATTACGCTGCTTTTGGTAAGCTTATCGAGGGTGAAGATGTTCTTGACAAGATTGCAGGCGTAGACACAGATTACAGCGACAGACCTAGAAAACCACAGGTTATGAAGACTGTTACTGTTGAGACATTTGGAGAGGAATATCCAGAACCAGAGAAGTTATAATTAAAGTTTATCCATTGACATCAAAAAGGCGGATACAGTTAATTGCTGTACCCGCCTTTATATTTTTAGAAATGTCCGCCGGAGCCACTGTTTCCACCGCCTCCGCCGCTGCTTCCGCTGCTATTGTTGCGCTCAATATGTCTTGTAACAACTGTTGTATTAATGAACACGTCTCTTCTGTCATTAACCTTAAAGTTATGGTCTTTCGTATATTCTGTGCTGCTTACAGTCATTCTTGCCTTGGCATTATGCATCATTGTAAGAACAGCAGCAACTGCAACACCTGATGCAATAAGAAGCTTAATCCACATTTTGTATGTAAGTTTCTTGACTATGCTTGTAGTCATACACATATTCATATTCTTGACATACTTAGAAAATGCTTTGTAATAATCCTTATCCGAAAGCTTCTCCTCACATGCTTCTCTTATGTCGTCAATTGTACCCTGTGATATATCAGTCTTTGCCTTTCCCTGTGTATACATTCTGTCGGCTCTTGATTTCATATCAACACCATATATTACGGCATTCTGCGAATATCCGTTATCATCAAGGAATTTCTTAAGATAACTGTCCATCGTACTGCCATCATGTCCTATATTAGTTGTGATAATAACTATATCGCACTCTGAATCCTCAGATGCTTTCTTACACTGGCTCTTTAGTTTACTAACCTCATCAGAAGTAAGAATTCCTGCATTGTCATATACATATTCCTTTGATGAATCTGCATACACATCAGTCTTAATACTTAACAACACTCCCACACACATAAAACATGCCATAATTATGCTCATGAAAGCCTTTATCTTCTTATTAATCTTCATCATATGAACAAAAGCCCTCCAAACATAGTAATGATAAGTGTAACGATGAATATTCCCGCTCCGAAGCCAAATGCTTTCTTTCCGCTTATCGGTCTGTCTGCAACTATCTTTCCTGTCTGTCCGTTAAGCATGAACTGGAAATTCTTCTTGTTAAACCTGTAATTAAGTACCCATACCGGAAATAATGCATACTGGCTTCCTGTTGGACGCATTGTTATGTCATTGTGAATTATATTAACAGATGAATAACCGGTAATTGTTGACATTGCAATATCTGTTATATATTTGTCAGCTCTTCTCGTAGCTCTCTCCTGTATCTGGTCTGCCGTATAATTATATCTTTCTGAAAGATATCCTGACAGATATGGCATTGAAAATGCAGTTAATTCGTTATAGTTAAATGGCTCTAACTTATCCATCGCATCATCAGGCATTTTTTCAGATGCATCAGCCGGAATCTTCTCAAACTTTGCAGATATATTTCTGAACACCTGAAAATGATCTGTGTATATATACTCTGTATCACCTTTTCTTGTTGTCCTGACCCTTTCTGCATTAGCATGCATATCAGTCTGTGCCGAATAATCATACAGCCAGTAAGGTACATACAGTCCGCTTATTTTCTCAATTGTTGAATTTCTTGATAAAGCAGATGGTGTGAGTGGTCCTTTCTTACACCAGTTTTTGTAAATCTCTACTGCTTTATCCTTGTTAATCTTAAATGGTATAATTGTTGATGGCTTGAATTCACCTCTAAGTCTGTCCTCCACAAGTGTCGGATTACCACAGAATGAACAAAATGTTGCCGATGTATATTCATCTGCCACAAGCTCTGCACCACATGTATTACAATGGTACATCTTCATCTCTTTGTCATATTCTCCCTGTGTACTGTTCTGTGAATATTTCTGTTCATATTCCCGCACATCAATCTGCATTCCACATGACGGACAGCCTAATTTCTGTGTTGTACTGTCAAACTCCATAGCAGCACCACACCCAGGGCATTTGTAAATTGTTGGCATATTCCCCTCCTTAATCCACATTCGTTCATATTTTGTTCATATCTAATTCAATAAGATTTAACACTATGCACATTGTTTCTTCACTTTTGTTCAATATAATTCAATCATAAGAACAAGACATTTTCTACTATATGTTTTTCATAAATCGAGTTGTTAATAAACAGCTCTCCTCCCTCTTTCACCGTCTGCTACTCCGGCAGACGGTGTTTTTTATCCTGCATATAATTATAATACGACGAATGATGCTATAACTAAAACCACTCCTATTATAATTATTATCTTTCCCTTTTTCTTATCTTTAGCAAGTTTTTCATTATTAAGTCTGGCTTTTTCATCATCAGGCATAATCTGTTCCTCATATGTCATTCTGACATCTCTTGCATCAAAGAATATGTTAAAATTATGTTTTGCCGTAAGATATGTTGCAAGTCCGACAATAATTACAACAATTCCTGCAAGAAAAAGCATGAATCCAATAAATGGCAGATAGCTTGTGCCAGCATGCTCTTCACTATTATAGAAATCCATTGCGGCACTGGTATCAGCTTCAAGTGCTATCCTGTTGATAAAAAATGTTAAATAACCCATACATGTCTCCTCTCTTTAGATATTTTCTTAAGACATACATGATTATACATCATATTTCTTTGTATTAACACATAAATATCATATAAATATTCCTTTTCATTTTTAATGATATGAGATATAATGTTGTCATACAAAATCGTGCAATGGAGGTAAAGAAATATGTTAGTTTCAGCTAAAGAAATGTTAGACAAAGCTCTTGCCGGCAAATATGCTGTCGGACAGTTCAACATCAATAACCTTGAATGGACTAAGTCTATTCTCCTTACTGCACAGGAGATGAATGCTCCTGTAATCCTTGGTGTATCTGAGGGTGCTGGTAAGTATATGACAGGCTTCGAGACTGTTGCAGCCATGGTTAAGGCTATGGACAAGTCTCTTGGAATCACTGTTCCTGTTGCTCTTCATCTTGACCACGGAACATATGAAGGATGCTACAAATGTATCAAAGCAGGCTTCACATCTATTATGTTTGACGGTTCTCATTATCCAATTGATGAGAATATCAAGAAGACAACAGAGCTTGTTAATGTAGCTCACAATCTTGGTCTTTCTATTGAGGCAGAAGTTGGTTCAATAGGCGGCGAAGAAGATGGCGTTATCGGAATGGGTGAATGTGCAGACCCTGATGAATGTAAAGCTATTGCAGATCTTGGTGTAGACATGCTTGCAGCAGGTATCGGTAATATACATGGAAAGTATCCAGCTAACTGGCCAGGATTAAGCTTTGAGACTCTTGCAGCTGTTAAAGAAAAGATTGGTGATATGCCATTAGTTCTTCATGGTGGTACAGGTATTCCTGCAGATATGATTCAGAAGGCAATCTCTCTTGGAGTTTCTAAGATTAATGTTAATACAGAGTGCCAGCTTTCATTTGCTGATGCAACAAGAAAATATATTGAAGCAGGCAAAGACCTTGAAGGAAAGGGATTTGATCCTAGAAAGCTTCTGGCTCCAGGCTGTGAAGCAATTAAAGAAACTGTTCGTGAGAAGATTAATCTTTTCGGTTCAGCAGGAAAAGCTTGATGATGATTGGAGATTATTATGGGTAACTTAAAGACAGATGAAGATGATGATTTTATTACATCTGCTTCACCTGAAACAGAACCAGACGAAGCAGATGCCGCTTTTGATGCTAAGGAAAAAAAGAAAAAGCAGTCTAACATCATCAGCCGTATTATTTTAATCATATGTGCCTGCATTTTTGTATTTGCAGCAGTCAAGCTTGTATCTATCCTTCTTGAATACAAGAAGGGCAACGACATTTATAATAATATTGAAGGCGATGTCCTTGACGATACGCCGGTTAATATTACAATTGATGATGATGAAGCACCTGAGGTAACAATTCCATTTGTGTACAATCATCAGGCATTGCTTGACATTAATTCGGATGGTCTTGGTTTTCTTTATGTTCCATCGGTTGATATAAGGCTTCCTGTTGCCCAGACAACCGATAATGACTTTTATCTTACTCATACATTTGATAAGACATACAATCGTAACGGATGCCTGTTCGTTGATTACAGAATCAAGGATGGTCTTAATGCCAGCCATGTTATTATATATGGACATAACATGGGTTCTGGTGCTATGTTTGGTACTCTTGCCAGATATAAGAATTCTGGTTTCTACCAGACGGAAGGTAATGATGTTTTTTATATTTATACAGAGGATGTAATCCGTAAATACAAGATTTTCACAGTATATGTTACTGACCCGGTAAGTAATACATTTACTTTTAACTTCAGTAATTTAACAGGACTTCGCGAATACGCTAAAGTCGTTAAGGCCGAATCTCTATATGACACTGGTGTCGATGTTTCCAACGCAACACAGGTTGTCACATTTTCAACCTGTACAGACGATTCTAAGCAGCGTGTTATTGTATCCGGTACATATGTTGGAGAATCTAAGTTAGATAATGGGACATCTTCTGAAGAATCTGTATCCGCTTCAGAATAGGCATTTTAACACTCATATTTCATGCAGGCTTAATTTTTTAAATAATTTTAAAAAAAGCACTTGCAAATTTATATAATATGAGTTATTTTATTTAAAGACAGCAGACTGTCGCTAATTAAATAAGGTAGAACAAAGGCGTTCCATTTATATATTTGTATAAGTATATACTTGGACGCCATTTTTTAGTTTTACTAATAAAAAGATAAGAAAAGGAAGGATGAGAAAGTTATGAGTGAAAGATTCAATGTAGCTGACATCTTCGGCGAGAATGTGTTTAATGACACAATTATGAAAGAGCGTTTACCAAAGAACGTTTACAAAAACCTTAAATTAACAATGGAAGGTGTGCAGGAATTATCTTTAGCAGATGCTGATGTTATCGCTAATGCTATGAAAGACTGGGCTATCGAGAAAGGTGCAACTCATTACACACATTGGTTCCAGCCTTTAACAGGAACTACTGCTGAGAAACATGATTCATTTATATCAGCACCTAAGTCAGACGGAAAGGTGCTTATGGAATTCTCAGGCAAGGAATTGATTAAGGGTGAACCTGATGCTTCATCATTCCCTTCAGGTGGTCTTCGTGCAACATTCGAGGCCAGAGGATATACAGCATGGGATTGTACATCTCCTGCATTCGTACGTGAAGGTGCCCAGGGTGCTACTCTTTGTATCCCTACAGCATTCTGCTCTTACACAGGTGAGGCTCTTGACCAGAAGACTCCATTACTTCGTTCAATGGATGCCATCAACGAGCAGGCTCTTCGTATTTTAAGACTTATGGGTAACACAACATCTAAGAAAGTTACTCCTTCTGTAGGCGCTGAACAGGAATACTTCATCGTAGACAGAGAGAAATATTTACAGAGAAAGGATCTTATCTTCTCTGGCCGTACTTTATTCGGAGCTATGCCTCCTAAGGGTCAGGAACTTGATGATCACTACTTTGGTTCTATCCGTGAAAGAATCGCAGCTTTCATGAAGGATGTTAATGAAGAATTATGGAAGCTTGGTGTATCTGCTAAGACACAGCATAACGAAGTTGCTCCTGCACAGCATGAGTTAGCTCCTATCTATGCACAGTGCAACATTGCAACTGATAACAACCAGCTTATGATGGAAGTTATGAAGAAGGTTGCCGAAAGACACGGTCTTGTTTGTCTTCTTCACGAAAAGCCGTTCGCAGGTGTTAACGGTTCCGGTAAGCACAACAACTGGTCAATTTCAACCAACACAGGCGAAAACCTTCTTGATCCCGGCAAGACTCCTGAAAACAACCTTCAGTTCCAGCTTTTCCTTGCAGCAGTTGTAAAGGCTGTTCACGAGTATCAGGATCTTCTCAGAATCACGGTTGCATCGGCAGGTAACGACCACCGTCTCGGCGCTAACGAAGCACCGCCTGCAATCATTTCAATGTATCTCGGTGATGACCTCGGCGAACTCGTTGATTCAATCATCAATGACAGAGAATATGTAAGCAAGGGTAAGCAGAAGATGAGAACAGGCGTTGATGTTCTTCCTGACTTTATGAAGGACACATCGGATCGTAACCGTACATCACCTTTTGCATTCACAGGTAACAAGTTTGAATTCAGAGCACTTGGTTCTTCACTTAACATTGCCTGTCCTAACTATATGCTCAACACTATGGTAGCCGAAGAACTTTCAGAGTTCTACGATGAGCTTAAAGATGCGGATGATATGGACGCAGCTATCAAGGCTCTTGTTAAGAAAGTATTCACAGAGCATCAGAACATTATCTTCAACGGCAACAACTACGCTCCCGAGTGGGTTGAAGAGGCTGAAAGAAGAGGACTTCTTAACCTCAAGTCACTTCCTGACGCAATGGAACACTTCCTTGACAAGAAGAATGTTGAACTCTTTGTTAAGAATAAGATTTGTTCGGCAGACGAAATCCGTGCAAGATATGAAATTGAGCTTGAAAGCTATTCTAAGCAGATTAACATTGAGGCTCTCACAATGATTGATATGGCTAAGAAGAACATTCTTCCTGCCGTTACATCATATGTAAGAGATCTTACGGATACAGCACTTGCCAAGAAGGCACTTTCAGACGCTATTCCTACAAGTGTTGAGGAAGACCTTATTACAAGCCTTTCAAACAAACTTGTATGTTTCTCAAAGAAAACTGCAGAGCTTGAAGAGGCTGTTATCAAGGCAAGCGACTACAGCGATGACAACCTCAAGTATGCTAAGTACTACAGAGAAACAGTATTTGCACTTATGCAGGAACTCAGAGCTGTCGGTGACGCAATGGAAACAGAAACAGCTTCGGAATACTGGCCTTATCCTTCATACGGCGAACTTCTTTTCGGTGTGTGATTGATAGAACCTCTATTTATACTAAATAACATTATTTATATTGTATAACAGGTAACACAACGGCGTGTGATTGACAGAATTAAACTGTCAACTCCACGCCGTTTTTGTTATTTTGATAAAAGGAGAGATTTATATGGCAGAACTAATTTACGGAGGCACAGGCGTCTGGTTTATGATCGGCGCATTACTCGTGTTCTTTATGCAGTGCGGATTCGCAATGGTTGAAACCGGTTTTACAAGAGCTAAAAACGCAGGTAACATCATTATGAAAAACCTGATGGACTTTTGTATCGGTACGGTTGTATTCAGCCTGTTAGGCTTCGGACTTATGATGTCTGAGGACTATGTTGCAGGATTCATCGGTGTTCCCAACCTCAATATGTTCACAGACTGGATGAACTTTGATTGGAACTCATTCGTATTCCAGCTTGTATTCTGTGCTACAGCCGCAACAATTGTTTCCGGTTCTATGGCAGAGCGTACAAAGTTCTCTGCATACTGTGTTTACAGTGCAGTAATTTCATTGGTTGTTTATCCTATCGAGGCAGGTTGGGTATGGAACGGCCAGGGTTGGCTTGCACAGCTCGGCTGTATCGACTTTGCAGGTTCAATTGTAATTCATATGGTCGGCGGTATCTCGGCACTTGTCGGTGCAATCATTCTCGGACCCCGTATCGGTAAATACGGCAAGAACGGCAAGGTAAACGCTATCCCCGGTCACAGCATCACACTCGGTGCTCTCGGTGTATTCATTCTTTGGTTTGCATGGTACGGCTTTAACGGTGCCGCTGCTGAAGACGGCGCTCGTCTCGGTCAGATTCTTCTTACA
>ENA-OPAK01000777-OPAK01000777.1-human-gut-metagenome-genome-assembly--contig:-NODE-777-length-10831-cov-1.805865_pt1 | contig 10831 bp, 4 predicted proteins | sample MGYA00241055_ERZ501426 | MGnify/ENA primary metagenome ERZ501426 (study PRJEB25962, sample SAMEA2042626) | human gut metagenome | biome: human gut; feature: human-associated habitat; material: faeces... | reverse complement strand
AGTGTCCGCGACGATGGCAGTGTCACTGGTGACATTGTGGTCGTCGTGGGCTTTTCTTTGCTTGTGCTGCTTCTGAAATGGGCTTGCGCACATCAAGCCGGAAGCCGTTTTCAGAACAGGAAAAATGATGGAGGATAAAATTTGCGGGCGAAATAAAATTGCGGGAAATTTTGCAAAGACGGGGACTGTTTTGTACCTTTGCAAAAAGTAAGGACGTTCTTTCGCTTGATGCAAAATGAGGCAGATTATAGAAGTTCGCTGGTTTCTAAACCGTTAACAAGTCTGTTTTGTTTCTCTGTTAATTATCTCATAGCTTGAAAGATACAATTTTTATTGTGTCTTTCCACGATGTAACGTAATAAGGTACCTTGACATGCTTCTGCGTTCAGAATGTGATCCACAATGAAGTCTTTATCCTCTACGGTCAGATCTAATGTACATTTCTGGGTAAAATCATAATCTACATTAGGAAAAGAGCAGAACTGGAACAAGCCTGACATCTCATCCGCATCGTCATTTGTATCTTCATTATCCGTCTTGGTCACTTTAGGAGCATTGTGTAATGCCTTTGAAGTTGAGTAGATTAGTTCATATAACTGTGGACTACGTAAGATTCCAAAAGTCTGTAATCCGGAATTGTAGATGTATGCCGGATCATATTTTACATAATTGTTTCCACTTTTACCAATCATCTCACTTCCTGTGATACCTCGTTTGTCCGCACTGCCATCGTATAGATTTTTTGTCATGATCCGTTCCAGACGGATAATTTCCGCTTTCACCTCCGATAAACGGTTATATCGTTTTTCTGTAGCCTTACGATAGAGTTGTGGCATGAGCGAGAAATACTTCATGTGCTTTTGCAGGGTAGATATTCCGGGAAACATACGGTCTGCAAAAGCATCACGGATACGGCCAATGCCGAGCTCATCGAGAGCTACAGATTCCGAAGTCATTTTCAGTACTTGCATGACTCGGGTTTGCTCTTCTCGGTTGCTGTGTATATATCCTAATTTCATAAAATTGCTAATAATGATTTTTTTATCGTTTCCTGATTCACTGTATCTGTCGTGGAAATGCGAAGCAGGTGAAGTCCTAACTTTGTGAATATCTGATTTTTCAACGCATCACGTGATTGTTGGGCGTCATTCTCCTTATGGAAATGCCATCCGTCCACTTCTATGGCATTGATCGGCTGTTTGGTCAGGGAATTATAGAGCAGGAAATCTATATGTGAGAATGGACTTTCGGCAAATGTTTTTTCTTTATCTTCCAGTTGATTCCAGTCGGCAATAAGTCTGGACAGTGGATAATGACAAAGTACTCCCGTATGAGGCAAACCTAATTCAGCAATGGCTTTTAACAGAATATCGTATATTAGATTCTCTGATAAATGTTCAGAGACAGCAGGATGAGCAGCTTCGTAAGCCAATCTTTCTGCCGTATATTGCTGATAGAGCAAATCAAAGACAGAATGCAACTTACTGGATTTCACCTCAAAATTGTTGTACTGAATATAACTGATTAGCTGGCTGAGATTGGAATCCTCTGGCATTTCATTTCCGTTCGTTACCAAACATAATTTGCTCTTAGCACGTGAAATGGCAACATTAAGTAAGTTGGCATCATCCGAGAATTCTGTAGGAGAGTTGTCTACCATACTCATAATAATAGTATCACATTCTCGCCCTTGATACTTGTGTACTGTACTGGATATGTCTTTTCTAACAGTTTGATTGATTGCTTCAGCTTGAGCCCGATACGGAGTAATAATACCTATACTTTTCGATTCTGTACATTCCGGTAATACCTCTTGCGTAATGACATCTATTTCACGTTGGTTGAAATGTCCTCTGGCATGATTGCCGGGTACAGTTTGAATCACTTGCAATACATCTTTTTCTCCTTTGTCTGTAGTCATGGCAACCAGTTCTCCATTGTAAAAGCGCTGATTACAGAACTCTATGATTTTCGGATGGCAACGATAATGTTCTCTAAGCAGTGTTACTGGCGCATCCAGAAATATTTCTATGCACGATTGTAAGAAACTGTGCGTGACAGCATTGTATCGGTCGTTTACTTGATATGTGGTCTGAATAGCCTTCAACGCCAATTCTTCTTCTCTGCTTACCACATTGGGTAACTGTTTGTCGTCACCCACAATAACAGTGTTTATGGCACATGATAGAGCCAGAGCCCCGGTCTTTATATCCACTTGTGAGGCTTCATCCATAATCACATAGTCAAATACCATGTCCTTACTGATACAGCTTTTGGCCGAATAAGTGGTACTGAGCACAATCGGATATTCTTTCAGGAACTCTTCTGTTCTGCGCTTAATATCCTTGATGGTAAATTTTTTCCTTTGTCCGGTATTATACTGTTTAGCTATCTTGTCCTTCAATAGTTGCAGAGAAGAGGAGCGAAGTTCTTTCATACTCTTTTGGATATCTATGCTTTGGAGTGCCGAAGCAATCGATTCCAGCTCTTGCTCTAATTCTGTTTTTCGAGAAAAGTAATATGCCGACTCCAAACTGTTTATGACATCTGTCGCTTTTCTATTTAAAGATGTTAATATTTTAGTTCCTAATGAGAAAGCCCATTGCAATCTGAACCATAAACCTGGCTTACGTCCGTTCTCAACCATCATCTGATAGCGGTTGAGTAATTTCATAAGTTTAGCCGATGGTTTGCCATTCAACCATTCATCTTCTGTATGGTTGTCTTCCCGCATTTCGTTGTATTTCGATTCTTTTAATAGAGCATCATATTCTGCCTTTAGTTTGGCCTGCCGGAGTTGACCATCAAATTCTTGTGAAACGGCTTGAAGTGAGTCTTTCGTCAAATTTTTTGTAGTTGTTTGTTCCTCAATCTTCCAATCTGTCATAGCAGGATATTCTGGCTGGTTGGCGATGAATGTTTCTTTGTTTTGTACGCTACCCAGTTGGGCTACAAGGAAGCCTAGTCCTTCTCCGTTTAGTTTCTCAGCTACATTCTCTACAGCCGAATTATTGTTTGATACAACCAATACCGTTTTACCTTTCATCATCAGATTGGCAATGATATTCAGTATCGTCTGTGTTTTACCGGTTCCCGGAGGTCCCTGAATAATGCTTACCTGATGTGTCAATGCTGCTTCTACAGCCGCTTTTTGGCTGGCATTGCATCCAAACGGATAATAGACTTGTTTGGGCATGGAGTAAGTTGCCAATTTTGTTTTGTCACCTAGGTATTGAGCCAAGGGAACATTGTCACGCTTCACATCTACCAATTCATATTGTTTGGATAGAATACTTTCAACATCTTCTTCCGCAATCAGTCCTGTTTCTGCAGCCAGCTTGCGAAGATAATCCCAAATAGCACCTCCATTTTTGTCAATCGGGGTACGGGTAATATAGACCTCGTTTCCTTCCAGATTTTCATAATAACCATTGTCATAGGTTACTCGATAAAAAATGTAACGACCATCTGTAAAACGTAGCAATTCTGCTACATTGTTAATATGTTTATTATTGATGTATAGCCCTTTTTCTCTAAGATTGATTGTATCAGGATGTGTGAGATAAAGTAAACGCGACGGATTGTAATTGAATACACGTGGTGATGACGAAAACCGAACAGTCCAAAGTCCATTCTTGTTTTGGTAAATAGAAGAAACACGTTCGGTGACAAACATTTGCTTGTCGCCCCGTTTCTCTAAGTCTATAATCATGCATTGGTGTGGGTCCATATCAAATTAATCATCTAATATTTTGGCTACATCTTCTTTAGACCAAGTTTTTTTCAGTTTAGTCTTGAAATCGTCAATATTGTCAGCTAAGGTTACGAGCTTTTTATAAAAAGCGGCGTTTTGGAAAATTATATCTTTTGCGTCATCGTTCTGTATAACAGGTTTTATTATTTTATCAATGACGTCTCCTGCTCTTTCTTTCAGCCTACCATATTGTCTTAGATTTAATTCAAGAATCTTAAATCTATTTACATTCATTACTATGTTGCTATTGCAATAAGAGTCACGAATTAAAGAAAACTTATGAGTTAATTTAGAACCATCGATATTCTTTACAATCTTAGTAGTATAATCATTTATGGGAACATTGTCGCTTGCTATTCGTTCACATACTAATCCTCCAAAATTGTTGATGATATCAGGTATAGGCTTCATGCAGTTATTTTCAATGAGAGCATTAATAATGCGGTGACAATAATCTCCTGAATAGTTCCCGATTGTATCAATTAAATTAGACTCAGTTTTAGAAAGAAGAAGAATCTTTATAGCTATTTGGTTAATTAACTTGGTTAAGCTATTGGCTATAGATGCTGTCGTCTTGTAAAAATTAGCATCTGGAATAAAGCTTGTTAATTGGGATAAATTAGTGATTTTGTCGTGTATTTCGTCCTCAAAATTCCAGCTATTAAAGAATCCAATAAGTTCTTCATCTGATACTTTGTATCGAGATTTAAGATCTGCATATCTTGGCATTAATTTAATTATATCTAAATTATCCCCAATATGATTCTTTATCATGTACGATACGACATTATTTAAAGTGTTATTGTTCCATGATAGGTTATTATATATTAGCTCGCTATTATTTATATAGTACACTATGTTTTCAGCAATAGCAAATATTATTGAGTCATCTTTTAGTGTTATGTTACCATTTTGTGCTATATAGATTGATAACGCATCTATGTAGCCATCATTTTGTGTTGTTTTATTGGTGTTTTCAAGATTTGTGCGCAATGTATTTATAAAGCTTGATGAAGGCAATTTTTCGAGAGGTTTATCATTGCTAAACAGACAGCGGTAAGTATTGAAAATCTGTCCAGCGTTATTCACTTCAATTAATTCATTTATAATGGCAGACTTTATTGTTTCTTTAAGTAAGCCAAAATCACAAAATGAAGATTTACTTAGAATATTTACAACTTCAAAGTCATTAAATTCATTAGGCTGAATCTCTGATAGATACTTGTCTAATAAATTAGGTTGAATTTGTAGATTATAATCTTGATACGTTTCTTTGGCCTCTTTTACTGCGTCAATGAAGACTTCAGGGGAGACTTCTTTGGGTAACAGCTTAATATACTTAGCAATACCATCTATGGCTTTGAGTTGGTTAATACAATGCACATATTTTGACCCGGAGAATTCTTTTAAAACCCTCCAAGAATTACAAAGTTTGTTAACAATTTGTTCCTTTGTTTTGTCACTTACATGACCTAAAAGGATTTTGTAAACATTTGGAAAGTCCAATGTCGAAATTGACTGTTTCTTTTGTAATGAAGCTAAATTCTCCCAGATTTCGTTGATCGTAGAATTATTTTTAACTAACCCATTCAGAACTTCAATCATTGCAGTCAGTTTTGCCGTATCAGTATTGGCATAAACCTCCGTTAGTATTGCGTCAAAGTTTTCATCAGTTTCTGCATATTCATTGATACTATATCCTTCCAATTTATCTATACAATTGTTTATATATCCAGTTAATGGAATTTGTTTGGCATTTGCAATATCAACACCATAAGCTAAAGCTGACACTTCTGCTTTAAGTTTCTCGTCATTTGGTATAATGTTTGAAGCTAGACCTAAATACTCTCCACTTAATATTTGTTTTATTTCATTATTGTCTTTATGTATAATATCTTTATATAATTGATATACGGCCATGCTTACGATGCTTACATCGTTATGTCTGACTTTATAAAGTGATACAAGTCTATTTATAAAGATTATTATATCCCTGATATTAGCTTCATTGTGTTGTAATCTGTACAACCTATTAATTATATTCTCATCTTGGTTTTTAGTATTACCAAATGCTTCTTCAAATAGTTTTCTAAAAATTCCTTTATAATCAGTTATTACAGGCTTAGGAACAGTAAAAGTAACAGGAAATGTCTTATTTATAAAATATTGAGCTAATTCATGTGCTTTCGTTTCGTTGTCTCCAAAAGCACATGAAAGATGTGTAATATCATAAGGTATTATTACCCAAATGTTTTCAAAGCCAGTTTCTGCAAAAAAAGTGTGAATAGAGGACCATAATTGTTTAACTTTTTCAGCAGGTAATCTATCCATATTGTCAAAAATGATAACAAGCTTTCTGCACTTTTTAGGATTAAGATTGTCTGAAACATCTTGCATCCATTTTTTGAATTCAACAACTGATGGCTCTTCTTCACTAATAACTTCGTATTCAGTTTCTTTTTTTTCTTTATCATTGTATACAGCAAGTATATAGCTGAAATTTCTATAATTAGGATTTTTCCAGGCTGCTATAGCCCACACTATAAGAGTTATAATAATGGGTAATATGGCAATAATAATTGACCATCCCCAACCACACCTATCTGCTAACAAGGCACCAGTAAGAGACGCTATACTGGTGAATATTGTTGTGATAGTACCTGCAATTACACCATTGCTTAAACGTGGATATGATAAGGTTGTTGTTTCAGTCTTTCGTGCTAATAGTAGTTTTAATTTTTTAGGCCATGTAACGGATTTTGTCCCTCCACCTTTTGTCGTAATCTTTGTATAGCCGATTAGTATCTCTTCATTGACTAATTTATCGGTAAGTTGCTCCAATAATGACCTGCGTTGCAGATCTTCTTGATTGCCCCATGCATCATATTCAAAAAAGAAGTAATCGGAACCATCTTTTTGCAAATGTTTTTCGATAAGTTTTACGACATTTGATTTTCCAGCTCCCCAAACGCCTTCTATACCGATTATTCTAGGTAAACAATCATCTTTTGTTAAAGAATCGTTATCCTTAATGTGTTTAGCTATTGCTTTTGATAGAGATTCCTGAGAAGCTCCATCGAATTTATCTATGCCTTGAGGCTTGTCCTGTATGAATCTAGGAAATTTTGTCATAATGTTCTATTGTTTTGAGCTTATTAATAGTTCTCGAATATCGACTTCTAATATTTGAGATATTTTTAATAATGTTTCAAGACTTGGTTGTGAAGTGTTTGTACACCATTTAGATACAGTAGCAGGATCTTTCTCCAATTGCTTAGCTAACCATTTATTTGTTCGCTTTTTCTCCACAAGCACAACCTTAATGCGGTTTATGTCTTTTTCTTTTTCCATAAAGATTTTCTTTCGTTCTATGCAAAGATAAGAAAGCCTATCTATTTTTTATCATTTCAATAAGACTATTTGCAATATAAATTGCGAATTAGTTCAATATTATTTAGAATAGCTTCCTATAATAAGAACCTTTTGCTACTTTTGTATAATAACTTTTGAAAGATTAATATTATGACGCCAGAAAATAAATTGAGCTATATAATACCCCAAATTGTAAAATATCAGAATGTTGATGATCTGTTAGAGAATAACAGTCATCATTCATTGTTTAATGAAAATAATCTATCAATAAATGATGTACTTAAGGAAAACTTTGTTTGTATTGTAGGAGAACCAGGCATTGGCAAAAGCAGATTACTTGATGAAGTTAAAGAGAGGATTTTGCCAAAACCATTTTTTTATAAAGCTTCTGAATTTACAACTTTATCAACCCCAAAAGAGAATGAATATTGTATCATAGATGCTTTAGATGAAGTTGAAGGACATTCATTCTATAATGTACTGCAATCAATCAAGCATTATAAGAAAAAAAATCCAAAAATTAAGGTACTGTTCACTTGCAGAAAACATTATGTAGCTTCTTATGCACGACATTTTGCAGATTGTAATCATTTAACATTCATCGAAATATGCAGACTAAGCGAAAGAGATGTAATGAATGTTATAAGCGGCAACTGTAACTGTTCTGAGGCTACATTAGCAAATATAAATAAAAGCCCTAAATTAAAAGAACTCATAACTATTCCCAGATATTTGACATTCTTACTAGAATATATCAAACAAAAAGGAGAGTGCTTAAATATTGGTGAATTATTTGAATATATGATTGTCTGTTCAATTAAGGCTGCTATAGAAGCTCATAAAGGAATACAAAATACCGAAAGTATAAGAATCCTTCTTCAGCGACTCCTAGAGAAAATGGCATTTGTTATGGAGATAAGCAGAAAAGACCAAATTTCAAAAGATGAGTTATACACCATACTTGACGGAATAAAAGGCAATATGACGCAGATGTTCATTGCCAATTTTGATTTATTGTATTTTGAGAGTCGTATATTGAAGGATACGGATGGAACATTACAATTTGAAAACACTGAACTGCAAGAATATCTTGCAGCAAAGGAACTATGTAGGCAAGATGATATAGAAAGTGTACTTTATGATGTTGCTGTACATAAAGAACTGAAACATATATATCCTAACTGGTATGATGTAATTCCTCACATATCATATTCGAAAGATAGGATTCACACTTTTATCAATGTCTTCAGACTCATTATATCATACGAATCAAATTTGGAGAACGTAGCTTTCGAAAATCTATTAAAATATGTTGATCCTTCTGTCCTGTCAATTCAACAGAAAGAAGAACTGTTTTCAATTATCTTTGAACATTATCAACGTATACCTGCATATATCATGTGGAAAAGCTCTATGAGTAATTTGTTACAAAAATGCTATACAATAAATTGTGATAGTCAAATAATATTGTCACATGACAAACTCAATAAGATACAATTATCTAATGTTACTGTTACTCTTGATGCAATTGTTGAAGTTAAAAAACATAGTGATGGCATTTATAATTATTGGAGGCAAGCAGCAAATTACTTAATGGGAACTGACGATAACGAAAACAAACTTGCGGCCTTAAACTTGTATAATGCACTTAAATGTGTAGACGAACTTATACAATTATCAGAATCTTACAGTTATTTTACTAAAAAACTAAAAGAAAAGTATTGTGAAGTAACAGGATATATGAGAATTGCAGATAATCGTGTTGTTGATTGTTGGTTGAATGATTGTTATATAAGTAACCCTTATGCGATAAATGCTGTCTTATATATTGAAGATTTACCTACATTAATTTATCCATACAGTAAAATTATAGAAGACGGTAAACTCTGTGAGTTTTTTAATGAAAAAGGATCATTGGCTGTATTTTATGACTTGCACTTAAAATCACAATTTGATATTGCTTGGAAAGGGAACACCGAAAACAAGGAACTAATCACGAGAATTATAACGAGTTTTATATCCAATCAATCATATACCACTCATAGCGAAATTAATGCAATTATTAAACAAATATTATTTAATGAAACAACCGGACAATTGTTTATTAAGAGCTTTGATGGTATTTGGGATTTAGAAGATTTATTTCGACGTTTTGATGCGGAACTTATTGATATTGAACTTATATCATCTTTAGATAAGTCATTATCAGAAGCACATGTAGAGCCTTGGTATATAAATGATATTCTCACTAATCTTATTAACAAAATCAGGAAAGATAAAGATAAGAAGGATTCTATCGCAGAGTACGTAGAACGTTATGCCGATACATTTAAGAGATGGGATGAAGAATCCATAAAAACAGGAAACAAGAAAACTGATTCGCATAATCAACAACTTATAAAAGCATATGAAGTCCTTAGTGATGCCAATGTTTCCCAATATGATAAATATGAGGCTGTAAATAAATTATCAGATAATATTGAATTTGTAAAGGCCCAAAATACGGCTCCTTTGATAGATATTATAAAAGCATTTTTTGATGAGCTTGATTTGGATAAAATGATATTGGAGAGGAAAACACATAATTCCTTTACATTACCATGGGCATTACCTAAGATACCTGCTTTTATAAAAGTTCTATACCATTTAGGCATTAATGATTTATTAAATCGTTACAGAATAACTCTTGCTAAAACTCTACCATATTTTTGTGTTACAAGGAATTATGACACCAACGAAATAAGGGATATTTACAAATCTGTTATTGGTAGCATTAGTGATGATGAAAAACAACAACTTGTAAAATGGTGGAAGGATAGAAAAGATGATTTTATGAATATTAGTTCTGACGACATATGTATGTGTATCACTGATTATAGTATTGATGCACTGTATTATAAACTGGAGGAGTATGTAGAACAATATATTGAACATACAGACCTTGATCATAGTATAGCTGCAGCCAAGGCATTAGATATCATATCAAATGGTGACTATGGTTGGAATATAGGCAGATACAGAAAATTGTTTAGTTTACTTGAAGATGAAAGTATTACAAGTGTAAAAATGCAATGTAATGAAATAATGATTGAAAAGTTTCAAGATTCTGAGGCTATTACTTGGCGAATTAATTATTTAAAAAATAATGTTATAAGATCATCTCATAATGAAACAGGAGAATTTCGTCCAATTTCACAAGAAGAAGCTGAAATAATAAGCACAAAGCCGTATATGTTCAGGTGCTTCATGAGAATAAAAGAAAATGAGGCTTTAGCCGAACAAATGCTTAATCTATTTGATTTCGGACTAAAATTATGTGTAAATTCAAAGACTCAGCAATATGCATACTATCTTCTTAATCAGATATACCATTTCTTTGTAGATTTAAATAAAATACATTATATCTCAATGTTAAGAGAAAAGGTTGAAAAACTTAATAAGAAAAATGTCAGTTATTTGGCTACGAATATCATGAATAATGCTGAAATGCTGTTCCTGAAAAATGAAAAAACAAACATAGGTAAGGCTGTCAAACGATATAACAAATGTATTGAAGATTCACATTTAAGTATTCGGAATGATGGTGATTTAAGGCGTTATTTTACCCAAATCTATTGCGAAGTACAAAAAGAGATACAAGACCAAGGTATATATGCATTAGTTCGCCAGGATTTATTAAATGAAGATTTCATTCAAAGAGAGTTG
>ENA-OPAK01000768-OPAK01000768.1-human-gut-metagenome-genome-assembly--contig:-NODE-768-length-10907-cov-2.190380_pt1 | contig 10907 bp, 8 predicted proteins | sample MGYA00241055_ERZ501426 | MGnify/ENA primary metagenome ERZ501426 (study PRJEB25962, sample SAMEA2042626) | human gut metagenome | biome: human gut; feature: human-associated habitat; material: faeces... | reverse complement strand
ACTAAAAAGACCTTTTACTTTTTTTAACTCTAAAGTTGGTAAAAGTTCCAAAGAATCTAAACAATCATATTCAATTGCATACGCATTTCTTACAATCTTTGCATGTTCAAGCCCCGGTACCGAGCGGTACATTTTCTCCTGAACATCTTCCGGCAGAGAACTTGACATACCGCCAACATACATTTCATTTGTATAATTTCCTTCCGGCTCGATAAATACTTGGTGCCTGTTCTTATCTGCAAACCGAACAACCTTATCCTCAATTGACGGACAATATCTTGGACCGGTTCCTTTGATATAACCGGAATAGCGGTATATCCGTGAGCACGCATTTTTTCAAGTCCCTGTCTTAGGGTATTGTCCTCATAAATATATTTTAAAGAATCTTTATGCTTTAAAAGCATAATAACATTCATCTTTTCACCTCCAGTCAAAAAACAAGTATTTGTCAGCCAAAGGTCATTATAGTACCAAACAAACAATATTGCAATATCTTTTTACAATATTTTACACAATTATTGCATTTTTGATTTTACATACTTGTTTGTAACATAAAGCTGTCCGATAAGGTACACCACGCCTGCCGTGAGCAAAAGCGTTTTAACCTGCAAAAGTCCGCTCATCATAAAAATTACTGCGGTTACGGCTGTAAGAAGATATGCCCATAATTTTGAAAATCTGTTAAAGCATAAAAGCCACAAAATAAGTGCAACGACCGTCAGAACACAGGTTGAGATTATCCAAAAGGTTTCCATAATCGGCTTTGTAAAACCGCCCTCAAGCACGCCGATGTTGATTCCCATAAGAAAAATACTGCAATATTTTCCGATTCTTTCTATGTAAAGCATAGCCCTGTTATCAAAAATTGTTCTGTCAATTCTGTTGCTTTTTATATAGACGATGTCGGGTACAAGCAAAGCAATTGCAAAAGCAAGTCCGTACCAGTTAAAAAGATTTGTACTGAAAAAGTCCATAAGTTCACTCCGTTATTTATTGTTTTCGTGGTATTCACAAAATTCCTTCGTTTTGCTCCAATACTTTATTCCCCAGTTTTAAAAATTCCACTCCTCCATATAATCGTTACATTCGTAGTCGATGTACCACAAAAGTCCGTTGTTTAAAATGAAATTTGTCGGAAAATAATCTATGTTAATTCCTTTTGGATTCAACAGTCTGCACATTTCACGAACCTGCTCAATGTATTCGGGTTTCATCTCATTCTGCAAAACAAGCTCATATGCGGTTTTGCCGTCAATGTAATCTTTAAGAATCCTCTCGTTTTCCACATCGCAGTCAATAAGCTTCGGCAGTCTGAGCCCGGCATTTTTCAGCCGTTCGTAATCGTTAAGCTCACTTTGAATTTTGTTACCGAAGGTATAGTATGAACACGGCTCGTGGTGAATCTGCTTTAAAACATAATTGTGTTCTCCATCTGAAACAAGGTAGGAATAACCGCCCTTGCCTTTTCCGAGAAGCTTAATGACGGTAAAATCTTTTCCGTTCACACTCATAGTATCCATAAGAACACCTCCGCACATATTACCGTATTATTTTATCACAGCTAAAGTTTGGGTGCAAGTTTTAAATTCTTTATGTGTAATGAACAAATGCTAAAATAAGTACATTCGATAAAATAAAAAAGCGTGGATTTATAAATTTATTTTCCCATGCGGCAATTTATTACAAATTTGTTGTTGATTTTCTTATTAAAAAAAAGTATGATTAGGATATATAATTCTGCGCAAATGCCACAGTTGTGACATTTGATGCCCACTACAATTGAATAACAACTTTTAACACACAGGAGAAGATTTATTTGGAAAAGAAAAAATTCAGAATCAGCGGAAAGCTGATATTTAATCTCGCTGTTGTGGCAATCTCGATTTATCTGATCATCTACTTCTTTATTTCGGAGGACGGTCTGATCGACTTGCTCAAAAAGCCTGACGGTTGCAATATGCTGATTATCCTTGCGGCTTTGCTGATTTATGATTTGAACATCCTTGTTGATGCTGTTGTCACGCTGATATATGTGCGGTCAAAGTATGAAAATTTCAGCTTTATTGAGGCTTTGAAGGTCGCATTTGTCGGAGTATTCTTCAGTGCGATTACACCGTCAAGCACAGGCGGACAGCCTATGCAGCTTTACCTTATGTCAAAAAAGAACATAAGCGTAGGTTTCGGTTCGGCTTGTATGACGCAAAAGTTCATTGTGTATCAGATAGTAATGACCGCTGTCAGCGTTATTGCCGTTATCACAAGGTTCAACTATTTCAGCGATGCTTTTACAAACATCTGGTCAACACTTTTCATTATTTTCGGATTTACCGTTCAGCTTGCAATGACGGCTTTGTTCCTGCTTGTTTCATTCAGCCACAAGGTTACAAACAAGCTCATTAATCTTATTTATAAGATTATGAAAAAGTTCAAGTTCATTAAAAATCCCGAAAAGAAGGTTGAAAGACTTCACAAAGAAGTTGATATGTTTCACGACACAAACAAACAGCTTTTTTCAAGCATAAAACGGCTTGTTGTAATTTATGCACTTGTATTCATTCAGGTAATTTTAATTCTTTCAATCCCCTACCTCATCTATGTTTCATTTGGTATGGCTCCGATTGCAAGAGCGGCAGGTCAGCCGACACTTTCATTCTATGATTCAATCTGTATTCAGTCATTCGTGCTGTTCACGGCAAACCTTATACCGCTCCCCGGTGCATCGGGCGGTGCGGAGCTTGCATTCACAATGTACTTCGGTTCATTCTTCAAAATCGGTGCAATAAGCAAAATCAAACCGGCAATCCTTATGTGGAGATTCATTACATACTACGGAGCAATGCTGATTTCTGCCCCGTTCTCCTACTTCACAAAGGGTAAAAGGCGTGACGATGAAATAAAACAAATTGAAGAAGAAATTGAATCGGAAATGGAAAATAAAAAATCGGAAGAAAAATTAACTCAGTAGTATTTTCATAAATATCTCTTTCAAAAACGGAGCAGACACAATTCAGTCTGCTCCGTTTTTTGTTGTATGACAAACCGTTAGCCATTTTTTACGGTCAATTGTTGGAAACAATTTGTAGCGGCGACCCGTGTTCGCGGCTACAGTATATCATCAAACATTCTGTTTAAGGCAGGTTTTCAGGTCATCTTCTGCGTTGCTGATTGGACACAAGCCGAATGTTTCTGACAAATACTGCAACACATTCGGGCTTAAAAATGCAGGGAGTGTCGGGCCGAGGTAGATATTCTTTATTCCGAGGCTTAAAAGTGCCAGCAAATCGGCAACCGCCTTTTGCTCATACCACGAAACAATCAGCGACAACGGCAAGCCGTTTACATCTGTATCAAACGCATCGGCAAGTGCTACGGCAATGCAGATTGCGGAGTAAACATCGTTGCACTGACCGATGTCGAGTAATCTCGGCAAGCCGTCGATGTCACCGAATTCGAGCTTGTTAAAGCGGTATTTTCCGCAAGCGAGCGTCATAATTATGCAGTCTTTCGGCACATTTTCAGCAAACTCCGTGTAGTAATTTCTGCCCGGTCTTGCACCGTCACAACCACCAATAAGGAAAAAGTGTCTGACTTTTCCGCTTTTGACGGCCTCGACAATTTTATCGGCATATGAAAGCGTAGCGTGATGACCGAATCCCACAAGAATTTCGTGCGGTTCAACATCTTCCTTAAAACCGCCGAGTTCAATTGCCTGCTGAATAATTTCGCTGAAATCTTTGTCGCCGTTTTCCTTTTTGCCGATGTGCTTAACACCCTCCCAGCCGACAACATTTGTACTGTAAATTCTGTCTTTGTACGAATCTCTCGGCCGCATAAGGCAGTTTGTCGTCATAAGAATACAACCGGGGATATTGTCAAACTGCTTTTGCTGATCTTGCCATGCACCGCCGAAATTGCCGATAAGATGCGGATATTTTTTTAAACCGTCATAGCCGTGACACGGCAGCATTTCGCCGTGAGTATAAACATTTATGCCCTTGCCCTTTGACTGTTCAAGGAGCATTTCAAGGTCTTTCAAATCGTGACCCGACACAATAATAAACGGACCTTTTTTGATGTGAACATCAACCTTGTGCGGTGACGGATTGCCGTAGGTTTCAGTGTTTGCTTCATCAAGTTTTTTCATAACTTCAAGAGCATTTTCACCCGTTCTCATCGTCATTCTGATAAGCTCCTCAACTGTGAGCGAATCATCCGTTGTCGCCTCAAGTGCAGTGATGTAAAAATCGTCAACCTGATCGCTGAAATAGCCGAGTTCACGAGCCTGATGACCGTAAGCGCTTATGCCTTTGAGACCGTAAACAATTGTCTGTCTTAAAGAGCGGATGTCGGGGTCAAGCGACTTTTCGTACATAATTCCCGCAAGCGGTGCGTCTTTGAGCATTTCCGACTTTGTTTCGGGAAGATTGTAGGTTGCGTGCAGAGTATGATTTTTGATTTCGCCCACAACTTCACGAAGTTTTTCCTTGATTTGCTGAGATTCACGCAAAAGCGACACATGCACATCGGCATCAAAGTTTACATTCGTCAGCGTTGTAAAAAGGCAGTTTTCCACAAAGCGAACAATGTCCTTGTCAATGTGCTGACCTTTTTCAATAAGCACCTTGCCGTAACAGCTTATGCCCTTCAGCTGAAAGATAAGTAAATCCTGAAGATTTGCAATTTCGGGAGTTTTTCCGCAAACACCGAGCCGTGTGCAACCCTTTCCGTTCGCAGTCTGCTCACACTGATAGCAAAACATCTCATAACCCAAGTCCATATTATTACTCATAAAAATTACCTCCGAAACATTCTGCAAATATTATCTGCAAATTTTCGGAGGTTTATTCTTAATTTGGATTTTTAATAAACACTGAATGAAGTGCTCTCACTCTGACCGCCGCCTGAAACGGTTATCGGATAAGTTCCCGATTTTGTTCTTGTGCCGACTTTCCAAGACCACGATGCGTTGCCATTGCTGTCGGAAGTAACATCTTCAAGTCCGCTTGCCGTTGATATTCCGCTGTTATACACAACTGTGATTGAATATGTTGTGTTTGGAGCGCCGTGAATACTAACGCTCGCAAACGAACCTGCACTTACGCTTGATGTAACATTTGTAAATTCGAGCGTTGTTTCAGCCTGTGACGACTTATCCTCATGCTTTTCTACAACCTTTTTTACAGGTTTTTTAGTGGGTTTCTGAGTAGGTTTTTCTGTAGGCTTTTCAGTCGGTTTCTCGGTGGTCAGCTCTTCCGTTGTAGGTTCTTCGGTTGTCGGCTCTTCCGTAGTCACTTCGGCAGTTGTTTCGTCTTCAAAAACAGACGAAACAATGTCATCAACAGTATTGCTTGACTCTGATGCTTGGGAACATCCCGAAAATGTAAGGAACAATCCCAGTGTTACCGCAACAGCTAATGTTCTAAATTTTCTCATCTATTGTCACCTCATACAATTATTTTATTTAATAATAGTACAATTTGTTTTATTTGTAAAGAGCTTTTTGTGCAAATAATCAATAATTGTTATTTTTTAGAACATAACTGTGTAAAAAAAGAACAGCCAAAAGGCTGTTCTAAAAAATGTATTAGATTTTTATTTTAAAGATTTGCGAAAACCTTTGTGCCTTTATTCTTAATCCAAAACCAAACCGGAAGGCTGATGAGGATAAAATAAAATGCTGTGCAGGTGAGGAAAATTTCAGTCGAAATTTCAATTTCAAAGCTGAGAAGAACCGGATACGCAATAGCAGGTACGCATACGGCAAGGACTGAAATCAACAATGAAAGCATAACGCTTGCACTCTGTTTTACTGCCTCAGCGGTTGTATTCCAATCAAGCTTTGGCTTTTTCAGGTCAAACATAAGTCCGAGAAGACCCGAGAACAACGAGAAAATTATCGGAATAAGAATTGTGATAATAATATTAACCGGTTTCATTCCGAGCATTATTGAGAGAACAATTGACGGGACAAGTGAAACAACGCCGTTTACAATAAAGTGAAGTTTCAGCTTTTGCGTAAGCACCTGCAACGGTGATACAGGAAGCGACTGCATAAGCCAAAGGTTTTTAGCTTCCATTGAAATTGATGCCGCAGAAATCGGTCCAATTGAAATCACAAAGGCAATCACAAGTGGAAGATATACTGAAATCATTTCAATCAATGTACTTGGAAATTGCTTCGGCGTATTAAGCTGGAACGCCGCATAAATTGTTCCGCCTACCATAATTAACGCACTGAGTCCGCTGTTAAGCATATAGGTTGCGTTGCCTGTGAACATCATTCTTTCTTTGCGTAAAAGCGCCTTTGATGCAGAGCTTACTTTCAAAGTTTTCTCTTTATACACGGCTTTCTTCGCAACCTTTTTCGCTGTTGCAAGCTTTATGAAGCTGTGAGAAAGCACCGCATAAACAATTGCAAAGAATGCAATAATTACTACAGCAACACCAAAAAGCGGCAACAATTCGCCCGATGCGCCAAGTCCTGTGAGATAAAGCGGATATGCACTGTCCATTATATTTGCACCGATGCCAATTGAATTTGCAGCGAGTGTTTTTACAAGGTCCTCTGCCTGATAATAAAGGTAAAAATACAGTGCAAAGAAAACAAGTGAAAATACGATTGTCACAACATTTTTATGTCTTGTCCTTGATGTTACAAATGCAATCAGCCAGCCGAGAACACACGAAACGCTCAGGCTTAAAAGCGGAACTAAAAGCAGAATCACAATCTGACTTACTACAAGCGAAGCCGAAACAGACACATTTGTTGCATAGGCCGCAAAAGCAGGGACCTGTACAAGTGCACAAAAGAGAAGATTTTGTGCATACAGTGGCAACATTCTGCAAAAGAGAATACTGCGAGGCGGAATAGGCATTGAAAGCAAAAGTTCATTATCCTTTGCCTCATAAAGCTGTGAGAGCGAAAGGAAAATACAGCCTATTGTGCTGATTACAAACGACGCACCCATAACATAGAGAAAATACAACCAACTGAATCCCGATGTTGCAAGCATAGGTGCCATCATGCTGAACATATTGTAGAACATAAATGCAAATACAACACCGACAAAAGCGAGAAGAGCAAGATAAACAGCCGGTGAGTTAAACGAACTTTTTTTGCCGTTCTTTTTCTTGTTTGACGAATTTGCGGTGTACCGTGCAAGTGCCTTTTGAAATTGGAGTTTAATTAAGGTTTTAAGCATCTTTCTCCTCCAGTTCAAGGAATACATCTTCAAGCGAATCATCGCCCTTAACCTCATCCATTGTACCCGACTTGATAAGTTTGCCGCTTTTGATGATAGCAACCTTGTCGCAAAGCTTTTCGGCAACTTCAAGCACATGGGTTGAGAAGAAAATCGCACCGCCGTTATCGCACATCTCTCTCATCAAAGTTTTGAGAAGGTGGGATGATTTTGGGTCAAGACCTACAAAAGGTTCATCCATAATGATAAGCTTGGGGTTATGTATGAGTGCGGAAACAATTGCAAGTTTTTGTTTCATACCGTGAGAATAGCCGTCAATTGTCTGAGCAAGTGCATTTTTAATTTCAAACATTTCAGCATATTTACTGATTCTTGCCTGACGGTCAGACTGGCTGATTCCGAAAATATCGGCAATAAAATTGAGGTACTTAATACCTGTCATAAACTCATACAAATCGGGATTGTCGGGAATGTAAGCAATTTTGCGCTTACATTCGAGAGGTTTTTCTTTTACCGACACACCGTCAACATAGATTTCGCCCTCGTCAAAGTTGAGAATTCCACAGCAGGATTTGATTGTTGTTGTCTTTCCTGCACCGTTGTGTCCGATAAAGCCGTAAATCTCGCCTTTTTGAATATGAAGTGACAAATCGTCAACAGCCTTTTTGTCACCGTATTTTTTAGTTAAATGTTCTATTCTGAGCATAAGCGCTCCTCCTATAGCCAAATAAATTACGCAAATTATACTACACAAAATATTCTTGTGTCAATATGTTATAAAAATTCAACAAGTTTGAATTACAAACCAATAAATCTGCGAAATTTGGATAACAGAAACCATTTTTGACGAAATATAAAGTCCGTTGGAATATTTTGCATTACGAATCATCTTGAATATGCGTAGGAATGATTTATAATATTAGTACAGATTATTTTTTGGAGGTTCATCTTGGCAAAGTTCAAAAGAAAATATACACTCGGGGAAGAAATTTTCAACTCTGTGTCACACGGAATCGGTGCAGGGCTGTCGATTGCGGGAACGGTTGTGCTTATCGTTACGGCGGCAATCCACACAAATGCGTGGGGTGTTGTCAGCTCATGCATTTACGGTGCATCGCTCATCATACTCTACACAATGTCAACTCTGTATCATTCTTTCACAAACGAAAAGGTAAAAGCATTTTTCCGAATAATGGATCACAACACAATTTTTCTGCTGATTGCAGGAACATACACGCCGATTACTCTTTACTACCTCAATGGTGTGACTGGTTGGATTCTGTTCGGAATTGTGTGGGCATCGGCAATTTTCGGAATAGTTATGAACTCAATCAACCTTGAAAAAGCAAGGATTCCGTCAATATTCTGCTACATAGGAATGGGTTGGGTAATAATCTTTGCAATAAAACCGCTTATGGAACATATGCCGTCAATTTCGGGAATCTTCCTCATCATAGGCGGAGTATTCTACACGGTGGGGATTATATTTTACGCAATTAAAAGGGTAAAATATTTTCACTCGATATGGCACTTATTCACGGTTGCGGGAAGTGTGTTCCATTACTTTGCAATTCTTCTCGGATTTTTTCGTATTTAATGAAATCGAAAGCTGACCGCATAAAAATCCGCAGGTAAATCTTTCACACGCAAAAAAATGGGTTGCAGAAAAACCTTTCGTTTTTCTGCAACCCTAAATTTTATAAAAAGATTTGTTTAGTTTACGGGAACGCCTACGGAAACCTCTCTTACAGACAAAGCTTCCTTTGGAAGTGTGTACTTCTGCTTGTAAGCCTTGTAATCTGCGTTGTACTGAATATCATCGGAATTTTTGAGTTCGTGAAGATATTCGTGTGCGTCGTAGCCGTTGCGATTGATTTCAATAACACCGATTGCAATGTTTGAGCAATGGTCGGAAACTCTCTCAATATTTGTGATAAGGTCAGAGAATACAAAACCGAGTTCGATTGTACAGGTACCGTTAGTAAGACGCTTAACATGGGCGTCTTTAAGCTTGTCACGCAGACGGTCGATAACCTGTTCAAGCGGTTCAACCTTTGAGGCAAGTGCAAGGTCATTATCAACAAAAGCAACAGTAGCGTTGTTGATAATTTCACGAAGTGCGTCAATCATAACGGCAAGTCCTGCTTTCGCCTCTTTTGAGAACGAAATGTTCTTTTCGTGAATTTCCTGAGCAACCTTTACAATGCTTACCGCATGATCGCTGATACGCTCAAAATCACCGATTGTGTGAAGAATAAGCTGAATAGTTTTACTGTCGTCAGCCGAAAGCTGTTTGGAACTGAGCTTTACAAGATATGTTGAAATAACATCCTCATAGGAATCAATCATATCTTCGTTTTCATGAATTGTTTCCGCAACCTTTTCGTCATAATGGTCAACAAGTTCAAGTGCGCCGAGGAGCGTACCCTCAGAAAGACGAGCCATCTTTTCAGCAAGTGACTTTGCACGCTCTGTTGCAACAGAGGGAGTGTTGAGAAAACGCTCATCAAGGAACGGAACATCCGAATCCTCTTCCTTGTCCTTGATTGTAAGGCAGGCAAGCTTTTCAAGATACTTGTTGAACGGAAGAAGAATTGCAGTTGCAAGCAAATTGAATGCTGTATGGATAACCGCAATGTTCTCCGGACCTACGATATCATTAAGGAAACCGTAGTTGATAAAGAGGTTAGAACCGTAGAATAATGCACAAATTACGAGTGTGCCGATAATATTGAAGTAAAGATGTACAAATGCGGCACGCTTTGCGTTTTTCTTTGCACCGATACAGGAAATAAGTGCAGTTACGCAAGTGCCTATATTCTGTCCCATAACAATCGGGATTGCCATTGAATAGAGGACTTGCAGCCCAAACCAGCACTTCTGCTTTTGTAGCCAGGGCAATTGGTCTTGTTATTCGTCCGGCGTCTGTAATCATGCTTTCTATTTTGTCAGGAAGACCTGCTGCGGCTTCATCTATCAATTCAACAATATAATTGACCACATCGTCAATCGGATCTCTATATACGCGTACTTCATCTACCGATGCTGATACGGGTAGATTTTCGCGGATAATGGGTATCGGCCCGTACAACCGCATAAGGAAGAAATGATAGTATGCTTTAAGGAACTTCACTTCGGAGGTCCACAGTTGTTTTTCATACTCTTCCATATCTCTGGGTTTATGAATATTCTCAATAAAAATGTTGCAGTCACGGATTCCTATAAACAGGTTGGTACCGTTGTATCTACCATCCCAGAAATTGAGATATGGGTCATTAGAGTTCTGGTAGCCAAGGGCTATTTTGGTAGCTGCTATGTCTGCAAACAAAGCTTGGTTGGTGTTCCACCAGATTTCATCTCCTCCTACCATGGCCGGGGAAACCCAGGGATGTCCGGGAATAGGAAGATAACTGTAACAGGTAAATAAATACTTTTCGGCTGAGGTTCTGTTCGTGAAAGCATTCTCCATGGTTGCCACATCGTTTGGAACGATGTCTAAATAATCGACACAACTTGTCACAAATGTTATGCAAACAAGTAAAAATATGGATTTAATGTATTTCATAATATGTTGTTATTTTTAGAATTCAATGTTTATACCGAAATTGAATACACGCTGCAAAGGATAGGAGAAACCATTCCCGGCCATTTCAGGATCCCACATCTTGAACTTAGAGAAAACAAGTAAGTTACTCCCGGTTGCGT
>ENA-OPAK01000749-OPAK01000749.1-human-gut-metagenome-genome-assembly--contig:-NODE-749-length-11109-cov-2.202280_pt1 | contig 11109 bp, 7 predicted proteins | sample MGYA00241055_ERZ501426 | MGnify/ENA primary metagenome ERZ501426 (study PRJEB25962, sample SAMEA2042626) | human gut metagenome | biome: human gut; feature: human-associated habitat; material: faeces... | reverse complement strand
CCACCCGCCTATCGGCTTTATCAAAAGTGTTCAGCAGTAAAAATTCATTGCCTATATTGGATTGCTACTTATTTGAGGTAAACGGCAATCATCTGACAATAACTGCATCAGACAGCGAAAACATTATGACAACGAACATACAACTCGACGAAACATGTGACAGCGGTGTGTTCGCAGTCAACAACCAAACCATTTTAGATGCCGTAAAGGAGCTACCGGAACAGCCACTGACACTGGATGTTGACATGACGACATTTGCAATAAAGGTGATATATCAGAATGGTGTATACAACTTTACAGGACAGAGCGGTGAAGAGTTTCCAAAGTTCCAGTCACTCCCCGAAAATGCGACGTCTATAATAATCGACTCTAAAACACTTAACAACGATATTTCACGCTCGATATTCGCAACCGCCAACGAAGAGCTGCGCCCGGTGATGAATGGTATCTTTTTCGACCTGAGCCAAGACACATTGGCAATAGTTGCCAGCGACGGACATAAACTCGTAAAGACAAAGAGCAAGAACATAAAGTCAGACAATCCTCTGTCATTCATCTTACCCAAGAAACCTGCAACATTATTAAAAAATGTGCTGCAGAAAAATGATGATGACATAATAATCAGATTTGATGACCGCAATGCAAACATCATATTCTCAGACGGAACGTTATCTTGCCGCCTGATTGAAGGACGCTACCCGAACTACAACTCCGTAATACCACAAGACAATCCTAACCAGCTTACGATAGACAGACTTGTACTTATAGGAGTTTTAAAGCGTGTCCTACCATTCGCAAGCGACAGCAGCCAACAGATAAGACTGCATATCGAAATGGGCAAAGTAGTTATATCATCAGAGGATGTTGACTTCTACACAAGCGCACAAGAAGAGATTGTATGCGACTACAACGGCAACATAATGGACATCGGCTTCAAGGGTACTTCACTGATGGAAATATTAAGCCATCTTGACTGTGAAGAGGTTGTATTAAAGTTGGCAGACCCAAGTCGCCCCTGCCTGATACTTCCGGCAGAACAGCCTGAAAATGAAGATATACTGATGCTTATCATGCCAATGTTATTAAACGATTAATCAGAAGAATGAAATTAAATCTTACAAAGCCCCTGATTGTCTTCGACCTGGAGACAACAGGGCTTGATCTTGTTAAAGACAGAATTATACAGATTTCTTATATTAAGGTATATCCTGACGGTAAGGAGGAACGCTCAAACCAGTTTGTAAACCCCGAAAGAAGTATTCCGCAGGAAGTTGTGGACATTACAGGCATTACAGATGCAGACGTAGCAAATGCTCCTACATTCAAGATGCTTGCAACAGATTTGGCAAATAAGTTTCAAGGATGCGACTTTGCCGGATTCAACTCAAACCATTTTGACGTGCCTATGCTTGCCGAGGAATTTCTGCGCGCAGGCATCGACTTTGACTTTTCAAAATGTAATCTGATTGACGTTCAGACAATATTCCACAAGATGGAACGCCGAAATCTGGCAGCAGCATATAAATTCTATTGCGGCAGAAAGATGGAAGACGACTTTGTGGCTCATAAAGCTGATCAGGATACTGAAGCTACATACAGAGTGCTGCAAGGAGAGCTCGACATGTATGCCCCCGGAAAACAGGAAGAGCCTGAACGTCAGCTAAACAACGACATGAACGAGCTTGCAGAATTCTCAAAGCTCAACAATAACGTTGATTTCGCAGGACGTATCATTTGGAAAGAAATGAAGGATGCCAACGGAAATGTCCTTACTGATTCTGAGGGCAATCCACGTATGCAGGAAGTTTTCAATTTTGGCAAATACAAAGGATGGAGTGTTGCAGAAGTACTAAACCGCGACCCGGGATATTTCAGCTGGATGCTCAGCAGCGACTTCACATACAACACCAAACAAGTGCTTACACGAATACGCCTAAGAGAATTCAACAAGCGATAAACTCTAGGGCAAGAAATAAAATAACACAATATCATATAAAGACAACATGTTGAAAGGTAAGAAAATTGTACTTGGCATAACAGGCAGTATTGCAGCATATAAAGCATGTCTCATAATCAGAGGACTTATAAAACAAGGTGCTGAGGTGCAGACCGTTATAACTCCGGCAGGAAAGGAGTTCATAACACCAATAACATTATCAGCACTTACGCATAAGCCTGTCATCAGCGAATTTTTCTCTCAACGTGACGGCACATGGAACTCACACGTTGACATTGGTCTTTGGGCCGATGCAATGCTGATTGCTCCATGCACGGCAAGTACAATAGGAAAAATGGCCAACGGAATAGCAGACAACATGCTTATAACGACATACTTATCGATGAAAGCACCTGTGTTTGTCGCTCCGGCAATGGACCTTGACATGTTCGCACACCCTTCAACACAACAAAATATCAAGCGTCTGCAGTCATATGGCAATATCATCATTGAGCCGCAAAGCGGCTTCCTTGCAAGCGGCCTGGAAGGCAAGGGAAGAATGGAGGAGCCGGAAGAAATTGTAAGATATCTTGATGAATTCTTTGATGAAAACAAAGATACGCTGAAGGGGAAAAAAATAATGATAACAGCCGGTCCGACTTATGAGAAGATAGACCCGGTAAGATTTATCGGCAACTACTCTAGCGGGAAAATGGGATTTGCCATGGCTGAAGAATGCCGCAGACGCGGTGCTGAGGTAACATTAATAAGCGGACCTGTTGGTATTGAATGCTCTAAAAAGATAAAACGCATCAATGTAGAAAGCTGTAACGAGATGTATAATGCAGCCGTCACAGAGTTTAAAGATTGCCACGCCGCAATATTGTGTGCAGCTGTAGCCGACTTTCGTCCTATATCTATCGCAGAAAATAAAATTAAGCGCGAAAAAGATAATCTTAACATACAGCTATGCCCAACAAATGACATTGCAGCAGAACTAGGACGTATAAAGACTGATGAACAGATTTTGGTTGGCTTCGCATTGGAAACAAACAATGAAGAAATTAATGCCAAAAGTAAACTGGAAAGGAAGAATCTCGACTTTATCGTATTAAACTCAACGCGCAATGAAGGAACGACATTCCGCAGCAATGATAACCAAATTGAAATCATAACAAAGAATGAAATAAAAACATTTGAAAAGAAAAACAAAAAGTACGTTGCTGTAGATATCATTGATGAATTAACAAAACTTTTCACTGAAAAAAACAGATCATAATCATAACAGGCAAAATGAGGTTGCTATTACTTATAATAAGTTGGTTGTTTATCACAGCAGGCACAAATGCTCAGGAGTTGCTAACAATAAACCATAATCAGATTCAAGGCACTGATGCAAGTGTCTTCGACAATCTGCAGCAAACCCTGGAACAGTTTATCAATGACAAACAATGGACATCGTTGCAGTTTCAGAAAAATGAAAGAATAATATGCAACTTCAATATAACTGTGACGAAATACGACGCATCATCAAATTTATTTACATGTACGGCACTAATTCAAGCCAACAGGCCTGTGTACAACTCAGCATATAATTCAACCTTATATAATAATAAAGACGGCGACTTTAACTTTGAATTTGCACAGTTTGACCAATTAAACTTCAACGAAGAACAGATAGACAACCAACTGACAGCACTTATTGCCTATTACGCATATCTGATCATAGGTATGAATCTTGACAGTTTCTCGCCTATGGGTGGCGAGGACATTCTGCAAAGATGTCTTAATCTTGTAAATAATGCACAGAATCTGAATTTTACAGGATGGAAGGCTTTTGAGAATGACAGAAACCGCTTTGCATTCATTAATGACTACATGGAAGGAGCGATGAAACCTTTCAGACAGCTGCAATATGACTATTACCGCAGCGGCCTTGACGAAATGGCCAACAATGTAGAAAGAGGAAGAACAAACATCACAACAACAATCGAGACAAATCTGAAAAAAGCACACGAAGACAAACCTTTGAGCACCTTGCCGCAAATATGGACGGACTACAAAAAAGATGAGTTGGCAAACATATATAACGGTAAAGGCACACAAAAAGAAAAAGAATCAGTTTATGAGATTCTATTTTCTATAAATGCTTCGCAAAACAGTTATTGGGAGAAAATAAAAAAATAAAATAATATATTTCATTTCAATATAAAATGCTGAAACAGTTATATATTAGGAACTTTACGCTGATTGATACACTTGACATACATTTCAATCCAGGCTTTTCGGTCATTACAGGTGAAACCGGAGCCGGAAAAAGTATTATCTTAGGAGCGATAAATCTGCTTCTTGGACAGCGTGCAGACGTGAAAAGCATAAAATCCAATAGTTCAAAATGTGTTATTGAGGCTCATTTCGACATAAGCCGATATAACATGCAGGACTTTTTCATAGAAAACAATATCGACTTTGACGATACCGACTGTATATTAAGAAGAGAACTGAACTCATCAGGAAAGACACGTTCTTTCATTAATGACACCCCCGTTGCATTAAACCTAATGCGCACTTTGGGACAACAGCTTATAGACATACACAGTCAGCATCAAAACCTCTTGCTGAACGAAGAAGATTTCCAGCTAAACGTAGTCGACATTATAGCCAAGGACAGAGAACTCCTTATAAAATACAAGGAACATTTCAATGCGTATAAAGATGCAAAGAAAGCCGTAGACAGACTATGCAAAGAAATTGAAGAAAATAAAAAAAATGAAGACTACATCCGTTTTCAGCTAAAAGAGCTCACAGAAGCAGAACTGAAAGACGGCATGCAGGAAGAGCTCGAGCGGGAAAGCGAAAAATTAAGTCACGTAGAAGAGATAAAGACAGCGCTCTATTCAGCCGGAACTTCACTAAACTCATATGAATCAGACAATAATGTACTTGATAAAGTGAAGGAAGCATCGCGCTCCATTATCGGCATAACAAGCATATATCCTGAAATCAGTTCTATTTCAGACAGGCTGGAAAGCTGTTTTATAGAACTGAAAGATATATCAGACGAAATAAATTCAGAAGCCGACAATATCGAATTCGATCCCTCAAGACTTGAACAGATAAACAGTCAGCTTGACAAAATCTATTCTCTTGAACAAAAATATCATGTGTCCAATATTGCAGATCTCATTAATATACAAAATAATCTGGAGAAACAGATAAGTAATATCGACAACAGTGATGAAGAGTTAGATAAGCTTAAATCAGAAGAAGCACGTTTACTTAAGGAGTGTGAAGCCATAGCATCTGAACTGACAGAAATAAGGACAAAAGCATCGAAAGTGATTGAGCAGGAAATGCGTAACAGGCTCATACCCTTAGGAATACCAAACGTAAGATTCTCTATAAAAATCGAAAACAAAAATATCAGTGAGGATGGCCACGACCGGATATCATTCTTATTCAGTGCCAATACCAGCACACCTGTACAACCTGTAGCACAGGTTGCATCCGGAGGTGAAATTGCAAGAGTTATGTTGTCACTTAAAGCAATGATAAGCGGTGCTGTGAAACTGCCTACAATAATATTCGATGAAATAGACACCGGAGTTAGCGGGAAAATTGCAGAAAAGATGGGTGATATAATGCAGGAAATGGGAAAAGCCAACCGTCAGGTCATAAGCATTACTCATTTGCCACAGATTGCAGCAAAAGGAACCACTCATTATAAAGTGTTTAAGGAAGAAACAGAACATGGTACGAGCAGTCGCATGCTCATTTTAAGCAAGGACGAACGCACAAAAGAAATCGCACAGATGCTCAGTGGCTCTGAAATTTCTGATGCAGCCATAAACAATGCCAAAGAATTATTAAAAACATTATAAACGATGAAACAGATAGGAGTTATTTTAACATTAATCATACTTTGTGTATGCGGCAACAGCAAAGCACAGCCTTCAGCCGTAAAGAATGCGGCAAAATCCGTATTCAAACTAACAACATACAACGCAGATGGAACTGTTCTTTCAACAAGCCATGGTGTGTTTGTCGGCAATAATGGTGAAGCAATAAGTGACCTTAAGCCATTTATTGGAGCATCTAAAGCTATTGTTACAGACAGCAAAGGACGCGAAATGAATGTAGAAAGAATAATGGGCGTCAATGATATATATGACGTTGCAAAATTTAAGGTCAACGGCAAAACTATTCCACTGAATGTTGCACAATCTGCATCTGCTTCTGGCTCACAGGCATGGCTTGTATCATATGCAGAAAAATCACCGACAATAACAGCTGCAACTGTAAAAAACGTAGAAACGTTTATGGATAAATACTCATATTATATATTCTCACTTGCTGTTCCGGAAAACACAAATGCCTGCCCTTTTGTTAATTCTGAAGGACAAGTTATTGGAATAATGCAACCGTCTACGACATCAACAGACATACACGCAACAGACGCAAAGTTTATTACAGAACTGCAGACAACAGGACTTTCTGTTGAAGATGAAACCATGAAAAAGATAGGCATACCTCCATCATTGCCGACAGACAAGAGTCAAGCTCTTCTGACACTCATGATGGCTGCACAAGCGAATGACTCAATAAAACATGCGGCTATAGTCAGCGATTTCATAAACCAATACCCTACTTCTGTTGACGGCTATACAGCTCAAGCACAAATATATCTTGACGCAAATGACTTTGAAAGTGCTGAAAAAGAAATGGAAACGGCCATCAAGAAGGTTGAAAACAAAGATGAGGCTCACTATAATTACAGCAAAATAATATACAACAAAGAAGTTTATAAAAGCGACATACCATACGCGGCCTGGAATCTGGACAAGGCTTTTGAGGAAATCAATAAAGCATATGCAATAAATCCTCAGCCATCATATCAGCACCAACAGGCACTCATAACATATGCAAAGGGCGAATATCAGAAAGCCTATGACATGTTCATGGACCTGACAAAGACATCAATAAGAAACCCGGAATTATTCTATAACGCATCACAATGCAAACAAATGCTTAAAGCCCCAATGAAAGAAGTTATAGCGCTGCTTGACAGTGCCATAACAACAACAGACACTTTAAGACTTAGAGAAGCAGCTCCGTATTTCTTGGCACGTGCAGAAGCTTATGTTACGACAGACAGCTTCAGACAAGCAGTCTTTGACTACACACGCTACGAAATTCTGGTAAACGGAAATGTAAATGCTAATTTCTATTATATACGTGAACAAGCAGAAGTAAAAGCAAAACTTTACCAACAAGCTTTGATAGATATATCAACAGCTATTATGCTTGCCCCGAAAGAACCAACATATTATGCAGAAAAAGCATCATTGGAACTAAGAGTAAACATGATGGATGACGCTATAAAAACTGCAACAAAATGTATTGAGCTTGCACCTGAATATGCAGACGGTTATCTGATATTAGGGTTAGCACAGATAAATAAAGGAGATAAGGCCAACGGAATGTCAAACTTAGAAAAGGCCAAAGAGCTGGGGCATGTTCAAGCACAAGCAATGATAGAAAAGTATTCTAAATAGTGGTCCCTTAAAAAGATTATTATCTACTAGTATTCAGTAATTTAATCAATAAAAGTCTTTGATAAATCTGCAAGTTTTCTTATCTTTGGGTTAAGAAACTTGCAGATTTTATGATTAAAAATACTAATAATAACCCTTCTTTATTCAGCAGCCTGTCTGACATGCTGAACCAATCACACCCGCTTTACAAATTGGCCGACAAAATAGACTGGGGAAAATTTGAGACAGCCTTCCAACCTTTATATTGTCAGTCAAACGGCCGTCCCGGCAAGCCAATCCGTCTGATGTGTGGTATGCTCATCCTGAAGCACCTTCGTAATCTGTCAGATGAGTCTTTGGTAGAACAATGGAGCGAAAACGCTTATTATCAGTATTTTTGTGGTATGCAGGAGTTCACTCCGTCTGCCCCGTGTGCCTCTTCAGAACTGGTTCATTTCCGCAAGCGTATCGGTAAAGAGGGAATTGAACTTATCTTTCAGGAAAGTATTCGCGTGAATAACGAGGATGATGAAGACCGTCATCATGATACGGCCTTTATTGATTCTACAGTTCAGGAAAAGAATATCACTTATCCCACGGATGCAAAGTTGCATAAGAAGATAGTGAAGAAAGTTCTTGGTATTGTGAAAAAGCTGGGGCTTCCTCTGCGTCAAAGCTACACCTTTGTGCTGAAGGGAATCTATCGTGACCAGCGTTTCCGGAACCATCCCAAGAACAGGAAGAAAGCCCTCAAGGCAGACAGGCGTTTACGTACAATAGCCGGAAGACTTGTCAGGGAGCTGAAGCGTAATCTTAAGGGGAATCACGACTATGACAAATTGCTCGGAATCTTTGAAACCATTCTTTTCCAAAGACGTAACAGCCGTAAAAAGGTCTATTCCATTCATGAGCCGGAAGTACAATGTATCAGCAAGGGCAAAGAACATAAGAAGTACGAATTCGGCAACAAGGTATCCATCATACGTTCTGTCACAGGCATTATTCTTGGCGCCATGTCTTTCCGCAATGAATATGACGGCCATACCATCGGGTCTTCCCTAGAACAGGTAGAACGGTTAACCGGGCGAAAGATCAAAGTGCTGGCAGATGACAGAGGATACAGAGGCAAGAAGGAAATTAACGGGACGAAGATTATGATTCCAGATGTACCCAAGAAGTCAGACAGCCGTTATCAGAAACGGAAAAAACATAAACTATTCTGCAAGCGTGCAGGTATAGAACCGACAATAGGTCACTTAAAGTCAGATTACCGATTAGGCCGCAACTTTTATAAGGGTGTGACGGGAGATACTGTGAACGTTCTTCTGGCGGCTGCGGTCTATAACTTCAAAAGAGCCATGAAAGCTCTTTGTTGCATGCTTCAAAAAATATAAGAGATGCTGTCCAGGATGATGTCTCGTAAGAATAGGCTTTTAGGGATGATTAAATGGATTATTTGATGTGAAACTTGGACAAAGTATAATAAATAATCTCCTTAACTATTGACAAAAAAATGTCATTAGTTAAGGAGATTTATCTTTAGTTATATATGTAATAAAAATTACATAATGTCGCTTATAGGCAAATGATTATTAATCAAGCCATTTTACATAACAGAAGTCTTGACGGTGAGGCAGGGCAGAATTCTTTGGATACATTCTGACAGCAGTCTTGTATGTGCCTGCTTCTGATGCCTCTACTGTAGCTTCAAATGTGTAAAGGTTACCTTCATGTCCGATTAACTTGAATGGGAATACATTTGAAATACGGTCTTCGCCATTATTGTCAACAGTTAATGAAACAAATTCAAGTCCTATTGCGTCATTTAAGCCCTGTTCGTCAATTACGTATCTAATTTTGTATGTAACTCCTGTTTCTAAACCAGTGTTGGGGAACATAGATTCTTTTGATACAACATGTATTGAGTCCCAACGTTCAGCTACGCTTTCTTTCCATTGTGCAATGTCTTTTGCTAAACGATTATCATTTGCTGCAAGTTTCTCGAAACGGATAGCTTCTTTTGTATAGAACTTTTCGTAATAATCATCCAATTGTCTCTTCATGGTATAATGAGGAGCAATTGTTGCGATAGAGTTCTTTATCACTTTAATCCAACCTTCACTATATCCGTTTTCATTCTTGTTATAGTATAAAGGTATGATTTCATTTTCCAATAATCCGTAGATTGTTGCAGCATCAAGCTGGTCTTGGTAGCCTTGATTCTTGTATGTACGTTTCTCAGTAAGTGCCCAGCCTGCTCCTTCACGATATCCTTCGAGCCACCAGCCGTCCAAAACAGACAGATTGACAACACCGTTCATTTCAGCCTTTTCACCAGATGTACCAGATGCTTCAAGAGGACGTGTCGGTGTGTTCATCCATATATCAACACCTGAAACCAGGCGGCGTGCAAGCTGCATGTCATAATCCTCGAGGAAGATAATTTTCCCTAAGAATTCAGGACGTTGGCTAATTTCGAAAATCTTCTTTATAAGACCTTGGCCTGCGCCATCTGCAGGATGGGCTTTTCCTGAGAACAGGAATTGAACAGGACGCTCAGGATTGTTGACAATTTTTGCCAAACGGTCGAGGTCTGTAAACAGAAGGTGTGCACGCTTATATGTAGCAAATCTTCTGCAGAAACCTATCATCAAGGCATTTGGATTGATCTTTTCAAGCAAAGAAACAACTCTTGAAGGATCTCCTTGATTCTTTAGCCATGTTTCACGGAATTTATCGCGAATATAATCTGTAAGTTTCTTCTTTAATACCATGCGGGTGTCCCAAATGACATTATCTGGAACTTTGTATATTGCATCCCATATGCTTTCATTGCTTTGGTCTGACATGAAAGCTGAGTCAAAATATTTGGCATATAGCTTACGCCATTCTGTTGCTGCCCATGTGGGGAAGTGAACACCATTGGTAACGTAACCAACGTGGTTTTCCTCTGGATAATAACCTTTCCATATTCCTGAGAACATCTTCTGGCTAACCCATCCATGGAGCTTACTTACACCATTCACTTCCTGACAAGTGTTGCAGGCGAATGTTGACATACAGAATTTTTCGTTGTGGTCATCAGGATTAGTGCGTCCCATGCCAATAAATTCATCCCATGTGATGCCAAGTATTGAGGGGTAACCGCCCATATATTTGCCAAACAGGCCTTCGTCAAAATAGTCATGACCGGCAGGAACCGGAGTATGAACAGTGTAAAGTGATGAGGCTCTAACCAGCTCTATTGCCTGATTGAAAGAGAGTCCGCTTTGTACATAGTCACAAAGACGCTGAAGGTTGCATAATGCTGCATGTCCTTCGTTGCAGTGGTATATTTGTTTCTTGATACCTAATTTTTTAAGAGTTAAAATACCTCCGATACCTAACAATCTCTTGTTTCAGACGGTTCTCCCAGTCACCACCATAAAGAGAGTGGGTTATTGATTTGTCAAAATCAGAGTTCATTTCGTTATCTGTATCAAGTAGGTAAAGCGGAATTCTACCAACATTAACTCTCCATACATAAGCATGAACCTGATAGTTCATATATGGAACATCTACAACCAAGGGATTGCCTTCGGCATCAAGTTGGCGAACAATAGGAAGTGAGTTGAAGTTTTGAGCTTCGTAGTTTGCAAT
>ENA-OPAK01000745-OPAK01000745.1-human-gut-metagenome-genome-assembly--contig:-NODE-745-length-11178-cov-2.051874_pt1 | contig 11178 bp, 6 predicted proteins | sample MGYA00241055_ERZ501426 | MGnify/ENA primary metagenome ERZ501426 (study PRJEB25962, sample SAMEA2042626) | human gut metagenome | biome: human gut; feature: human-associated habitat; material: faeces... | reverse complement strand
TTTCTCTTTATTGTTACCCGAAACATTGTATTTAATAGGCATAAAAAGAAAGTAAATGAGAATCTTCTTAAAACTTCTGTTTTATCAGCTTTTGGACATGAAAGTTATTATAACTCCACTAGTGTGGAGGAAGATTATTGTGCTTCTCAACTAAAGATTTTCATTGATAAGTTAATCAACTCACTTCCTGAACAACAGAGAAAATGTTTTTTGTTAAGTCGTGAAGAGAATCTGAGTTATAGAGAGATAGCCGAGAGACTTGGTATTAGTCAGAAGACTGTAGAAATACATATGAGCAAGGCTTTGAAGTTTCTGAAAGACAAGGTTAAACGGGGATGGGAAATTCTTTTGTCACTTCTTTCATTTTAGTTGTAATAATAAGGATTGTTTATCAGAACTTTATAGCTAAATCATTTGCTTTTAATATGAATTGTTTGACCATTTAATGAGGTTATCCTTTTGGGATAGACCATTCTTTCTTGTCTTTTTTGATACTATATAAAGGGATACTTATCTTCCTTTTTCGATTATTGATAGGGATATGTTCTATACATGATTTCATGAGTCTCTCTTTTAAGATAGGATGCTCGGAGTCACTAAAAAACAATAATATAATAGAAAGTTGTATACTTATAGCGATAATTAGGTTCTAAAATTTATAGCAATAAACTTTGATTCATATAATTAGTCTGATGATAAAAAAGTTGGGAAAAAGTTTTGTATGATTACTGTTTTTGTGCTAAATTTATGACTAATCTCTATTTCAAGTTATGTATTAATGTTTGAATGGAAACTTCGGTCGCTTTTTGATCATACTTATTGTATTTTGTAAGCAATGGTTTGAATGTCATATATAACAGAGAATTACAGAACTGATAGAATAAATAAAACTTCAACTAATTCGGACAAAATGAAAAGAGTACTATTGACTTTGAGTATGAGTATCGCTACATTGGTGGGTACTTTGGCGCAAAATGAACCTTATAAGAATCACCAGTTGTCTCCAAAAGAACGTGCAGATGACTTGTTGGGGCGGTTGACATTAAAAGAGAAAATTGGCTTGATGCAAAATTCTTCTAATGCGGTGGAGCGTCTGGGGATTGCTCCTTACAATTGGTGGAGCGAGGGATTACATGGTGTTGCCCGCAATGGGCTGGCAACAGTATTTCCGATAACGATGGGAATGGCCTCTACTTTTGATGATGAAGCTATCGAAAAGATATATACAGCCGTGAGTGATGAAGGACGTGCTAAATTCCACGACGCACATCGTCGTAACCGCTATGGGTGTGGAAATGAGGGACTTACTTTCTGGAATCCTAATGTGAATATTTTCCGTGATCCGCGCTGGGGCCGGGGGCAGGAGACTTTTGGAGAAGATCCTTATCTGACTACTCGGATGGGAGTATCTGTAGTAAAGGGCATGCAAGGACCGGCAGATGCTGCATATGATAAGACTCATGCATGTGCTAAGCATTATGCTGTACATAGTGGTCCTGAAGCGAAGCGTCACTCTTTCGACGTAGAGCATCTCTCTCCTCGTGATTTGTGGGAGACTTATTTGCCGGCCTTCAAGGCGCTTGTACAGAAGGGAGGCGTTAAGGAAGTTATGTGTGCATATCAGCGTTTTGAGGGAGAGCCATGCTGTGGCAGCAACAGGCTGCTTAGGCAGATTCTTCGTGACGAATGGGGATTCAAGGGGCTTGTGGTGAGCGACTGCGGCGCCATCAGTGATTTCTGGACTCCTGGCTGCCATGAAGTTTCACCCGATGCTGCTTCTGCCTCGGCCAAAGCCGTTATAAGCGGCACCGACCTCGAATGCGGAAACAGCTATAAGGCTCTGCCTGATGCCGTAAAGGCCGGAGCCATAACGGAGCAACAGATAAATACAAGTGTAGAACGGCTGCTTGAGGCACGTTTTGAACTGGGCGACTTTGACCCTGACTCACTTGTTGAGTGGACCCGCATTCCTGAAAGTGTTATAGCGAGCAAGGCCCACAAGAAGCTGGCGCTCGACATGGCACGCGAGCAGATGGTGCTGCTGCATAACAAGAACAACACTCTGCCGTTGGCAAAGGACGCTTCTGATATTGTAGTTATGGGACCTAATGCTGCCGACTCGACAATGATGTGGGGCATATATTACGGTCAGCCTACACACACCATCACGGTGCTTGAGGGAATGCGCAACAAGCTTGGCTCTGGCGTAAGATATGTCAAGGGATGCGACATAACGTCAATGACCGAGAGTGAGAGCATTTTTGGACGCATGACAGGACTTGACGGCAAGGCAGGAATGACGGCAAAGTTCTGGAATAACACCGATATGGACGGACAGCCTGTTTATGAGGGCAATTATTCGAGCCATCCTCAGTTTGACACCGGCGGCAACACCGTATTTGCTCCGGGAGTGGAGCTGAAAGATTTTTCTGTCAGGTTCAACGGAAACTTTACGGCTGACAAGACTGAGACGCTGTGTGTGAGATATCTGAATGACGGACGTATACGCCTTATTGTCAACGGAGACACTTTGGTAAACAGAAATAATAAGAACGAGGTGAGGCTTAATGAGCGCCGTATTAAGGTTAAGGCCGGCGCCAACTATTCTGTGCAGCTCGACTATATCCAGTTTGGCAACGGTGCTTCGCTGAATTTTGACGTATCAAGAATGCAGACACTTACAGTTCCCGGTGTGCTCAAGTCTGTTGGTGATGCATCCACTGTTGTGTTCGTTGGCGGTATATCGCCCAATCTGGAGCGTGAGGAGGCTAAGGTTACGGAGCCGGGATTTGACAATGGCGACCGTACCAGCATTGAACTTCCCTTAGTTCAGCGCGAACTTATTAAGGCTCTTCATTATGCAGGCAAGAAGGTTGTGCTGGTCAATTGCAGCGGCAGTGCGGTTGCGCTTACACCAGAACTCGAAACATGTGATGCAATTCTGCAGGCATGGTATCCCGGTGAGCAGGGCGGTACGGCTGTGGCAGATGTTCTGTTTGGCGATTACAATCCCGGCGGCAAGCTTCCTGTTACATTCTATAAGAACGACAGTCAGTTGCCTCCGTTTGACGATTACAATATGTCAAACCGCACCTACCGCTATTTCAAGGGCGAACCGCTGTTCCCCTTTGGATATGGCTTAAGCTATACGACATTTGCTGTAGGCAAGCCGTCTTATGACGCCTCAACCGGTAAGATAAAGGTGAAGGTTGGCAACATCGGCCGTCGTGACGGAGTAGAAATCGTGCAGGCATATATGCGCAACACGGCAGATGCAGAAGGACCGCTGAAAACATTGCGCGGATTTGCGCGTGTTGAACTGAAGGCAGGCGAGACGAAGACCGTAGAAATAGATTTTCCGCGTGAAGCTTTTGAGGGCTGGGATGCTCAGAGTAATGCCATGAGAGTGGTGCCGGGCAGGTATGACATCATGGTCGGAACATCGAGCGCAGACAAGGATCTGAAGCGTATAAGCGTGGATGTGAAGTGATAAAACAGAAAACTCGTTTGGCAACACGACATTTTATCGAGTAAAAAGTCATGACATTTTAAAATCGCGAAATAGCGATTCAGATGGCTGTCATTGGCCTAAAAACATTCAAAATCTATGGCTTTTAGCAGCCTGAAAGGTGAGTTTTGAGATGAAAACCATTGACTTTTGGCTATAAAACAAGCCTTTTGACGCTGCAAAACATGTCATTTTATGTTATAAAAGCATACCTTTTACACGCTGAAAGGTATGCTTTTGCTTTTATTATACAGTGTGAATTAATATCTGGATGTTATAAGATGCTGATAACCAATGTTTTATCTTATATGCTGTAAATTGGAGGATTTTAAGGCATGGGATGTCTTTTATTTTCGCGATGCTCTTTCTGTGCACGTTAAAGGTTCGGATTTTAGAAAACTTTTACATCCCTTCATTTAGTTTTATGTGTTGTAACAAGCCGTAATTCATATAGACTTCTCAGTCTGTTTCATTCCGGTTGAATATATTAAAATAAAAGGGATGCAGCCATGACAGCTGCATCCCTTATGATGTATAATCTGTTGTTTAAGATTATTTGTTAACGAATTTCTTGCCGTTCTGAATCAGAATGCCCTTTGTGTTCTTGCTTACGCGCTGACCTGCGAGGTTGTAAACAGGAGCATTTGCGTCAAACTTCTCAACTGTTGTGCCGCTGATGCTTGTGCCTGTTTCGTCAAGCTGATAGAGGAAAGGCAATACTGTATTTTCCTTCTTTTCTGTATATACACCGAATGTTGTATAAGTGCCGTCACCCCACTGGATGAAATATCCGTTGTTGGCAATCTTGAATGTACCGTCAGTCTGAGCCTCTACAGTCCAAACGCTAGGTTCAGAACCTACATTGAATGAGTTGTATGTTCCGCTCTGATACATGTATCTGTCGTAGCAGTCCTGTATTGTGTAGCCAGAACCATTCTCTGTAAATACGAAGCTGTCATCGTATGTGCTCTTTATTTTGATAACGTCAGTAAGTTCATCAATAGAGCCTGAATTCAAGTAGCCGTATGTGTAATTTTCAGAAAGCGGATATGCATAGTATGTCTTATTGTCACGCTGAGCAACGATAAGATATTCTTTACCGCTTGTTATGGCAGCAACTTTCTTGTAAGTGTTATATTTGAACACTTCGATTGTGCAAGTAGCCTTGCCTGCATAGTATTCATCATTTTCCTCAGAAGTGGCTGTGATAACAGCTGTTCCTAATTCGCCACCTAATGTGATAGTTCCCTCGCTGTTTACAGAAGCAACGCCTTCATTGTCAGATGCAAATGTAACGGCTGCTGTTGTAGCTTTAGTAAATGTAGGAGCTGTAAACTCTGTTCCCTGTTCAACAGAAACCTCATCTTCGCTGAACTTAAGTTCTGCGTTCTTCTTTGCAACTCCACCTGCAAGTGTTACTACGGCATTCTTGTAGCGGTTCTGAGTTGATACACTTGAGTTGTTGGCGTCACGTGAAGCTGTGAATGTAACTTCGGCAGCATCTCCGGTCCATGTAATGTTTTTGTCAGCGTCTTCAGTTATAGTGCCGACACTGGCTGTGAGGACACCCCATTTGTCAATTTGGCCATGCTCAAGAGTGATGCTTGTCATGTTGCCTGTTGCAGATGTGAATGTCATTGTACATCCGTCAAGAACTTCATTGCTTTTTCCTCCGTAAAGACGTACTTCTCCGGCTTTATTGTATGCAGGAGGATTTTGAGAGTTGCCTTTGGCAAATGAAACAGTTATACCGTCTACAGTCTGTGGCATTTCTGTTATGTCGCTAATTGTTGCGTTGCCATATAACGCGGTAAAGTCGAATGTAGTTTGCGCAAATCCTGTTCCGCATATAAGGGACAGTATTGCAATTAAAGATAAGCGTAAAATTTTCTTCATAATCATAATTTTTTTAATTATTAATGTTGTTATATGTTTTACAAAAATAGAGATTTTATTTGTATTGGACAATTCTTTTTATGTTAAAATGTGGTTAATATTCTTTATCAAAAAAGAGTGAGCAACATTAATGTCCTCACTCTTTTCATAAAGGTCTAATAAAACGAATCTTATTTTATAACTTTATCAGTCTTTGTCTTTCCGTTTTCGTAGGTTATCTTTCTGATATTTATGCCTTTAGCTGGTGCATTTAACTTGGCTCCGCCAAGTGTGAAGTATTCAATCTTCTTTATTTCAGAAGTGGAAACTTCATTGCTTATGCCTGTAGATACGCACGAAGGATAATACTCGTCAACGGTATTTATGGCATCCGTGTTCTGAGATTTCATGATATTCTCAACGATAGAGTTGATATAAACCTCAACGTTGGTGTACCATCCTTTCTGTGTGTCTATAGTATACAGACTTGCATCTGAGGCATCGTTTGGATTAAGGCCGTTGGCAATTTCCCATTCGTCGGGCATTCCGTCGTTGTCGCTGTCGTAGCCGTCAGGGCGCTGACCGGTGGGGAAGTTGGCTTCGGTGTATCCGTTAACATCAGAAACAAGGTCTACAAGACCTTCCTGCTTGGTTACAGAGCCTGTATATGTTGCCGTACCTGTCTGGGCTTCTTCCATATAGCGGGCATCAACCTCGTCGCGATAAAGCGATGCACCGCAGTAGAGCATAACCTTGCTGAATGCGTTTTCTGCACTGTGGGTTGTAACCTCGCCCATTGGAGCTGGCTCGTCCATCTTTATTCTGACGCACATTTCGCCGTCGCTGTTTGCCACGTGTTCAACGGCATCTCCGTAATAGTTGTTTACGTCCTTAGAATATTCTTCGCCATTGATGGTGTATGTGCCGTCGTCATAGCTTACGCCGCTCCAGTCTCTGTTTTGAGTTATTGAACCTCCGTGAGTTTCTGTAGTGTTGCCTGCAATGTAGTAACGGCTGGTCATACCGAAGATCTTCGGATGTCCTTCAGAGTTTCCGTCAGCTGCAACTGAAATTTCTGTAACCTTCTTTGCTTTGCTGTCCGGTGTAGACGGACCGCCCTTATAGTAGTTGTTCACTATATTAATTTGTCCGCCGCCGGGGCCTCCGTAGCAGCCGTTGCTGTTGCCCCAGTTATACATCACACAGTTGCGGAAGTCAACATTTTCGGCCTGAACAGAGTTCTTCCAGTTATATGTGCTGTACAGTTTGTTGCCCGTGTATCCGCTCCATTCATAGCGTGCGCCGTTGAAACGCGGAACGCGGTTGGTTACGTGTGCTATCATGTTGTGGTGAAAGCTTGCTAGCTTACCGCCCCAGATGCCTCCGTAGCCGTGTGCTCCCTTGCCGTGTCCGGCGTTGTTAAGGCTCTCGGCAACAGTACACCATTGCATTGTAAAGTTATTGTTGTCGTAGAATGAGGCAACTTCGTCTATACTCCAGCTGAAAGAGCAGTGGTCAAGAATAATACCTGTTGTTTCTCTTTGCCATGTTGCGTCTGCTCCGTCGTTCTTGTCTTTTTCCTGTCCGCGGCGCACGCGTATAAATCTTATGACATTGTTTGCTCCCGGTCTTACAGTATAATATCTTAAAGTTATTCCGGGGTAGGGTGCTGTCTGTCCGGCAATGGTGGTGTTTGCGCCGATGCTGATATCAGATTTCAGAGGTATTACTCCGGCAACATCAAATACGACAATCTTCTTAGAAGATCCGCTGACAGCAGATCTGAAAGAACCTGTACCGCTGTCGTTCAGATTAGTTACATGTACAATCTTTCCTTCGCGTCCGCCCGTTACGTAGCGTCCGTGACCTTCAGCTCCGGGGAATGCGGGAGCTTGCGCAGAAACAGCAATGGCACTCGCTGCCATTGCTGTTGTCATTAAGAGTTTCTTTTTCATTAAATGCTGTTAGAATTATCTTTTGTTATATCTGTTTTAATAAATGTCAGATGCTTTTAAGTAGATTTTGTCTTGCTGCTGATTACTGATTGAGCTTGGCAACATCGTAGCCCATGCGCTCCATCTCCAGTGATGCCCAGATAAACGGACCAACGCCTTTTCCGTCGTTGTCGCGTATAGGTTCACTCATGTAGTAGTTGAACGAGCCGTCGCGGCGGCGTCCTTTTGCGTTGTCGGGGCCTAAGCCTGACACTTCGCAGCAGCGTGTAAGTGATACAGTCTTGTCTGCATTCACCTTGATAAACTCTTTCAGTATGCCTTTATAGCCTTTCAGTCCGGCTTCTTTCAGGTCGTTAGAGAAGTAGCCGAGGCGTGAGCCTTTCAGCAGGACGTATGTAAACATTGAAGAAGCTGTTGCTTCGAGATAGTTGCGCGGATCTTTAACGTCGAGCACGTCATACCATAAGCCGGTCTTCTTGTCCTGATATTTTACGGTTGCCTTCATGACGTTGTTCAGCATATCAATCAGTTTACCTCTGTTCTCATAGTTTTCAGGGAGAACGTCGAGCACTTCGAGTATAGCCATTGCAAACCATCCTTGAGCGCGTGCCCATGTATGTTTAGACAAGCCTGTTTCTGGGTTGGCCCAGAACATCTTCTGAGTTTCGTCCCATGCATGTTTCCACAGTCCAGTCTTTTCATCGTATGTACGGCTGTATGTCTTTGAAATCTGCTCGAAAGTGTCGTCATAATACTTCTTTGCCTTTTTCTCGCCTTTCAGTATAGGTGCTCCCATTGTGTAGAACGGATGTCCCATATATACACCGTCGAGCCATACCTGGTGTGCATATATAGCCTTGTGCCACCACACTCCGTCCTTTGTGCGAGGCTGCTTTTCGAGCTGTTTGAACAGAGTTTTCAGGGCTTTCTCATTCTTCTTCTCGGGGAAGAGGTTGTTCATGCGCAGAATATAGCGTGCCGGACGTGTGTTGTCCAGGTTGAAGTCTTCATATTTGTATCCTGTGATGTTGCCCTTTTCGTCAATCATCTTAGCCGGGTATTGCTTCAGATAGTCTATGATGCTCTCGTCTTTGTATGCCAGATAGGTGTCGAGCATTGATTCGAGCTCTATTCCTACAACATATCCCCATTTTGGCTTTTTTGCGAAGTCAATCATGCATGGGTCTGGGTTGCGCTGCATTTCAGAGTGTACCATCCACTCGCTGTAGTTCTTGAACGGAGCCTCGGCAAGGATAAGTGAACCGTTGATAAAGAGGTTGTCGTAGTTCATGTCGCGGGTTTTGCCCTTGATGTAAACCGGCTTGTCATAAACGCCGTCAAACTTACAGTCCTTCAGATTGATGTTGTATACATTGGTCAGTGAGTCGAATGCTACAACCATGATTCCGTATTTGCTCTTCTGGCAGGTTACGTTCTCCATGTAGACGTTGCGTACTGTCGGGTAGAATCCGCGACGGCCAATTTCTTTCGGCTCATAGTCAAGATTGATCTTGAGCACAGCCTCAGCGCACTGGCCAACTTCAACGTTGCGCATATAGATGTTTTCAATCACGCCGCCACGGCATGAGTTTGTCTTTATTCTGAGAATACGGTCAAGGTTTGGGCTGTCCATTTTGCAGTTTTCAACAAATACATTGTTGCATCCGCCTGAAATCTCAGAGCCGATAACCACTCCTCCGTGTCCGTCTTTCATTACGCAGTTGCGCACAATTATGTTTTTGCTCGGACGTCCTACATAACGGCCCTTGCCGCCTTCGCGTCCGTCCTCGTTGCGTCCGCTCTTGATTGCGATGCAGTCGTCGCCAGTGTCGAACACGCAATTCTCAATAAGAACGTTCTCGCATGATTCAGGGTCACAGCCGTCTCCGTTAGGGCCGTCGTTGTGTACGGTTACGTTTCTTACGGTTATGTTCTTGCTCAGCAGCGGGTGCATTACCCAGAACGGTGAGCGTACCATCGTTACGCCCTCAATCAGAATACCGTCACACTGATTGAAGTTTACCATCTGAGGGCGCAGACCTTTTTTCGGGCCGAATATACGTTTTTCGATAGGCACTCCGTTTTCTGCCATTTTCAGCAGGTCGGCGCGTCCTCCTGGATTCTGCTGCTTTTCCTCAACAACAATGTCTTTGCTCTTAGGAGTCTTTCCGCTCATCAGCCACCATGTGTCGTCAGAACCGTTACCGTCGATAGTTCCTTCTCCGGTTATCGCGATGTCTGTTTCCTTGTAAGCATAAATCAGCGGTGAATAGTTTATGCAGTCGAGTCCTTCCCAGCGTGTTTCAACCAGAGGATAAAGGCTTCTGTCAAATTCGAAGAATAGGGTAGCGCCCTTTTCGATTACAAGGTTAACGTGGCTCTTCATTCTTATGGCGCCAGTCTTCCATGTTCCTTGTGGGATTACAACACGTCCGCCACCGGCTTTTGAGCAGGCCTCTATAGCCTTGTTGATGGCTTTCTGGTTTTTTGCCGCACTGGTCTTTAGCGATGCTCCATACTTTGTTATGTCAAAAGTACGGTCGGCAAACTTAGGCATCCTGATGCTTTCTTCAATTTGTTTGTACTGCGTTTCCCATACTGATGCCGTCATGGCAAGCGGAAACAGTAGGCATAGCAATAATGTCTGTAATTGTTTCATAAAAACTAAGTTTGTAATGTATACGTAAAGTTAATATATGTTATTATTTTTTTGATTGTTGGTACAAATATAGTGAATATAATTTGAATACGAAAGCTTGTGTGTATTATTTTGTTTTATTTTTTGTAATATGCTTTGATTTACAGCACTTTGCAATATGTAATGCAGAATGCCAAAATGTAAAATATTTAACATTTTATGTAGCCTAAATGTTAAATATTAGTTTTTTAAATCAAAAAACTTGCAATTGTCATTGAAATGCCTTATATTTGCGACATCTTATTTATGATTTCGAAGTTTTAACGAAATCGTCAGAGGTTGACAGCATCCTGCGTCAACCTCTTTTTGTTTTTGCCCGTGATTGTTTGTCTGTTATGAAAAATATTGTTACTTTTGTATATCGTTAACCAACATAATATATTATGAAAAAAATCAGGTTTATGTTTGTGCTGTTGTTGACAGCATTCTTTTTTTCTGCATGCGACAAACCCTATGATGATTCGGAAGAAGGCATAGATGACGGAACGGAGATTATCGGCGGAACGGATAAGGACACCGGTTCGGATGATGAAGATGAAGGCGATGGTGAGTATGATGATGATACAGGCATTTCTTTTGGTGATGTTGTGAATGTAGAGACGTTTATCAGTAAGCCTATAGTTGATCAGGTATGGGTGAAGGGCTACATCGTAGGTTCGGCAACAGGCGCCAATGGTAAGAAACGATATGATTTTGAACCTCCGTTTGATCACGATACAGCATTACTCTTGGCTGACGATCCTGCAACAGCTGACCTCTCTCATGTGGTTTCACTATGCCTCACGTCATGCTCAAAGAAAATACGTGAGGAACTCAATCTAAAGGAGCATCCAGAAAATCGCGGCAAGGTGTTGTCTGTGTTTGGTTTCCGCGAGACGTATCTTGCCATTCCCGGAATAAAGAAAATAGATGCTTACGAATTTTCGAATTAGGATGTTGATGTGTCTTATGTTTTCGGCTATTGAAGAATTGTCAATGTCATTTTTTTGCATCTGATCTTGATAAATCCTTGACTGATAGGGCGATAAAATACGGCTCACCCGATAAATAGTGGGGAAAGAAAATATTACGCATAAATTTTAGTCATCCTAAAGAGGAAGAATGGTATGTCAATAACTCCTCGGAGCAATGCTCTGAACTGT
>ENA-OPAK01000740-OPAK01000740.1-human-gut-metagenome-genome-assembly--contig:-NODE-740-length-11285-cov-3.659216_pt1 | contig 11285 bp, 10 predicted proteins | sample MGYA00241055_ERZ501426 | MGnify/ENA primary metagenome ERZ501426 (study PRJEB25962, sample SAMEA2042626) | human gut metagenome | biome: human gut; feature: human-associated habitat; material: faeces... | reverse complement strand
TGTTTTCCTATGCTACAAAGGAGAATCTGGACGGCGTTATTGTTGCATCGAGTTGTATTGGCTGCTTTGCAACCAAGGAGCGTATCAGCGAATTTATGAAAAGATATCTGAAGATGCCGTGCGTGATAGTGGCTGCAGATGAGCCGGATCAGATTTGTGTCAGATATGACAATGGAGCAGGCATAAGAGAAGGACTCAATTACATGATCGAGGAACTTGGTTATACAAGAATAGGCATGATAGGCGGTCCGGACTCCAATTATGATGCAAAGGAGAGAAGGAGAACCTACATTGAGGTGCTTGAGGCTCATGGAATAGAGTTTGATCCGGGACTTTATGTGGAGGGCAATCTTACATCGGAATCAAAAGAGGTTTTCAGAGATATTCTGGACAGGAATCCGGACATGCAGGGAGTGTTCTGTGTGAATGATTCCTGTGCATCTGGTTTTTATGAAGAACTTAAGGCGAGGGGCATTCTGCCGGGAAGAGATATATCAGTCATGGGTTACGATGATATTGAGTGGGCTACACAGATATATCCGACGCTTTCGACTGTGCGTGCAGACGCGGGAAAACTTGGCTCAGAGGCTGTAAATCTTATGGTCAGGCTCATTGATGGCAAGCAGGTTGAGAGTAAGATACTTCCTACTGAGTTTATCAGAAGAGATTCATTTTGTAAAAAAGGCGGATCAAGAAAACGTAGTAAGAATGTCATTGAGGGATATCTCTCAATGAACCATATGCTCTCAGAGCAGTGGGAAGAGCGGAATAAGACTCAGTTCAAGATGAAAACATTTATCCAGAAGGTCTTGAGCTTTGACAGAGGCAACGACAGAAGTTATGGAGAGATTCTTGGCACCATGGACTGGCTGGACATAGAGAATGCATTTATATTCTTATATAAAGAGCCAATAATACATCTGATCGGTGAGCCATTTGAACTGCCTGACCAGTTGTATCTCAAGACTAAGGATCTTAAAGAGAAGGTCAGCAGTGTGATCACTGTGAACCAGAAGGTGTCATCATCAAATCTTTATGATTTTGAGAGCCTCGGTGTGGAAGGAGCTGGAATATATGTACTCTTGCCGCTGTATTCCAACGAAATACTCTATGGAGTTCTTCTGTGTGATCTCACGGAAGGAGTTCTGGTGAATGGGGAGTTTCTTGGAAACCAGGTCTCAGCTGCTGTCAAGATGATCAATCTGCTCAAGACGAACGAGGAGATCATGAAGCGCCTTGAGGAGAGTATGGCGATCCTGCAAAAAAACAACATTATGCTTGACAATCTGTCAAAACAGGATCCCCTTACAGGAATCATGAACAGACGAGGTTTCTTTGACAGATCATTACAGCTGCTCAAGGAATGTGAGGAGCAGAAAAGGACGGCTACGGTATTCTACGCTGATATGAACAGTCTCAAGATCATCAATGACAGATATGGACATGATGAGGGTGATTTCTCTCTTAAAACCATAGGAGATATTCTGATCAAATCTGTAGGCGATAATGGAATCGTAGGCAGAATAGGCGGCGACGAGTATTGCTGTCTTGTACTCGGCCTTAAGGACTCTGACGCTGCAGATGCATTTGCTGAGGAAGTATACAGTTCATTTGAGAAGTTCAATGAGCATTGTGATAAGCCTTATAAAGTGAGTGTATCGCTTGGAAACTGTCAGATCGTAGAATATAACAAGAAAGGTCTTCAGAATGCCATGACTATGGCAGATGAGAAGCTGTATGAGGTGAAGAAGTACAGGAAGAAGGATGTTGTTAAGGTTAAGAATTGATAATTTATATAATAAATAAAAGGTATGATCAGGTTGCGTTGAGTGCAGCTTGATCATACCTTTTTTTGTAAAATCTATGCTCCCAGGAAAAATGTCTAAAATGTATAAATACAGAAAAAATATCTAATAATACTTGTGTGATGCATATTGTGCATGGAGGTGTTGTTGAGATGAAAAGAAATGATCATGGATGGAAGTTGGTTTCAGATTCCGGCTGCAGTCTGCTCGTGCCGGATGGACCGGATGGACTGGCTGGAATAGATTATGCTGAGGTTCCGTTTGTAATATCTGTTGATAACACAGATTATATAGACGAACCGGGTATAGATATAGAGAAGATGCTTGAGCATATTGCAAATTGCCGGTCAGGCGGAAGAACTAGCTGCCCTTCACCCCATGCGTGGCTTGAGGCGTGGGGTGATGCGGAAAATGTTATTGCATTTACGTTGTCAGCTGCATTATCGGGAAGTTACAACAGTGCCATAGCTGCAAGACACATGGCGCTTGAGAAAGATCCGGACAGGAATATTGCGGTGATAAACACATGTGGTGCCGGGGAGCTCCCGGAACAGCTGACAAATATAATATATGAAGGTATTCATGAAGGTGATTCATTTGATGCCATAGTAAGTGCTGCCGACAAAGCAGTGAAGGAGACTCAGGTAATGTTTGCCTTGGGGAGTCTGGACAACCTGATAAAGGCGGGCAGATTAAATAAGCTTGTGGGTTATGCGGCTCATAGATTCAATATATCCGCAATAGGTGTGGCATCACCTGGTGGACGAATTGAACTCAGACACAAATTCAGAGGTATGAAGAAGACATATGATAAGCTGATAGATACTCTCCGGGAGACGGGATTTGCAGGGGGAGAGCTGGTCATAAGCCACTGTATGAATGAGGAGGGAGCAGAAAAGCTGGGGCATGGAACAGGCTACAAATATGCACATGATTATCCGAATGATTATGTGGAACAACAGTATCTGCCGTATGAACTGAGTGGCAGAGAGTTCTACCAGCCATCCGGCAACGGCTATGAAGTGAAGATCCGCGAGCATATGGCGAGAATCAAAAAAGAAGCCGCAGAGGCTTCTTCTAAAAACAAAGAATCATAAAATCAGGTACCTGATTGCGGGATTAGAACAACTCCGTAATCAGGTATTTGTATATTTCCTGATTTTTTTTCTGCCAGTTGTCGCAGATAGCAGCCGCAGTTTCTTCCACGGGAACGGATAATGTGATGTCCACCAGATTGATACCGCGGTCTTTTGCTACCAGATGAGCCTCGTATTCACCGGAGGTGGATTTATAATAATCCCCCAGCACAGAGACTTCGTTGCGCAGGGTGAACTCGTTTTCCTGAAAATAGCTGTCAATTTCCTGCTTGATGGTATCACCGATGCGGTTCTCGAAGAAATTCAGAGTTTCCTTGCCCTCGGCAGTGATGGACAGGTGGGTCCGGTTGCGGATCGACTGGGTGGCGATCATTCCGGCATCCGTCAGTTCATTGATGACCTGCTGCAGGGTCAGGAAGTTCGTGTATTCCTTTCCAAGGATAAAATCGCTGACCTGTGCGGCCGTGAGAGGGAAAGTCACACGGTTCAGCATGTAGAGAACGATAAGTTTATATAAAGTAAGCGGATCTTGTAACATAATGGGATAACAGCCTTTCTAATGTTTATCTTTATTTATTGCTTCATAAAGGTCACCCTGACGGATGCCCTGCTCTTTCATACGGTGGTGCAGTGAGTTCAGTACCTTTCGTTTGTCCAGACTCCATTTCGGAGCGATCAGCAGATCTTTTGGCCCATCACCGGTGACCCGGTGGATCACGATGTCCGGAGACAGGTGGGCGAGGCAGGAGACCAACAGATCCAGATAATGTTCCGGAGTCAGTGCCTCAAATATTCCCTTTTCATAATCCTCTGCCAGATCGGTATTTTTTAAAATATGCAGTAACTGGAGCTTGATGCCAAAGGGAGCAATATGGTTTAAGTATTTCATGGTTTCCAGTACCTGTCGGTCGGTCTCTCCGGGGAGTCCCAGAATCGTATGGACGATAAAAGGGATTTTGAGTGTCTTCAGATTGGTACAGGCTTTCTCGAAGCAGGACAGGGGATAGCCTCTGCGGATATAGTGGGCAGTCTCTTCGTGGATTGTCTGTAATCCCAGTTCGATCCAGAGGAATTTGTCCGGATATTCGCCTTTTAATTTTGCAAGCAGAGCCAGTACTTCCGGCCCCAGACAATCCGGCCTGGTGGCAATGGAGATGCCGCAGACTTTGGGATGGCTCAGGGCAGAACGATACACCTCTTCCAGATAGGGGAGAGGTGCATAAGTGTTGGTGTATGCCTGAAAATAGGCGATCAGGTCATGACCGGTCACTTTATCACCGAATTTTGCCATGCCTTCCGCAATCTGTTCCTCCATAGTCTTTCCGGCAATGTCCACAGCAAAGTCACCGCTGCCGCCGGAGCTACAGAAGATACAGCCCCGAGTGTCCAGAGTTCCGTCCCGATTGGGACAGGACATCCGGGCATTCAGGGCTATTTTATAGCATTTATGGTGAAACGTATTTTTGCAATAGGAATCCAGAGAGTAGTAGGGCTTGCCGTGCCAGTCTCTCACAATGCTGTCCGAACACATTAGCGGATGTGGCTCTTTACAGCGTTTGCCACAACTTCGGCTACCTGGGGATCAAATGCTTCCGGCATGATATTGTCATCGGAGAGCTTGTCTGCGGGTACCAGACCGGCAATGGCTTCGGCAGCGGCCAGTTTCATCTCTTCGGTGATCTGGGTAGCACGACCTTCCAGAGCACCCTTGAAAATACCGGGGAATGCCACCACGTTGTTCACCTGATTGGGGAAATCACTGCGTCCGGTTCCTACGACACGGGCACCGGCAGCCTTGGCTACATCCGGCATGATCTCGGGAATGGGATTCGCCATGGCAAACAGGATGGAATCGCGGTTCATGGAAGCTACCATCTTGGGAGTGACGATGTTCGGAGCGGAAACACCGATGAAGATATCGGCACCTTTCAGAGCATCGGCCAGAGAGCCGGTCTCGTTGTTTAAGTTAGTCACTTCGGTCATCTTTTTCTGCATCCAGTTCAGGCCTTCGGTATCTTTGGAGACAATACCTACCTTGTCACACATGATGATATTGGGGAAACCGTAGGTCAGAAGCAGTTTGGTGATAGCCACCCCGGCGCTTCCGGCACCGTTTACCACTACGCGGCAGTCTTCCTTTTTCTTACCGACTACCTTCAGGGCGTTGATGACACCGGCCAGAACGACGATGGCAGTACCGTGCTGGTCATCATGGAATACGGGGATGTCCAGAATCTCCTTCAGACGTTCCTCAATTTCGAAACAACGGGGAGCACTGATGTCTTCCAGATTGATTCCGCCGAAGCCGGGAGCCAGATAGGTCACAGCCTTGATGATCTCTTCGGTATCCTGGGTGTCCAGACAGATGGGGACAGCATTTACATTACCGAATTCTTTGAAGAGGACTGCCTTGCCTTCCATAACGGGCATGGCTGCGTAGGGACCGATGTTGCCAAGACCAAGAACCGCGCTTCCGTCGGAGACAACGGCTACGGTGTTGGCCTTCATGGTGTATTTGTAAGCAGCTTCCTTGTCCTGGGCGATTACTTTGCAGGGCTCCGCAACACCGGGAGTATAAGCAATAGCCAGATCCTCACGGGTCTTGACGGGAGTCTTGGACACGGTCTCCAGTTTACCGTTCCATTTTTCATGCATCAGTAACGCTTTTTCATTGGTTGTCATGACAATACCTCTCTTATTTTTTGTTTGGTCATTACTTCATATAATCATGGATGATTTGCCGGATACGAAATCCGGACGCTATTCATAATGATATAATAGAATCGATATCTTCGCAAGGATTTAGCGCCACTTTTACAAAAAATAAAATTTTTATTTTGGGACTTCCTATTTGGAAAGAAATGTATTATAATGGCTTTAGATGCAGTTTTAATATCTTTTTATTCAACTGACATGTCGAATGTAAATCGGATGTAATTCCCCTTAGTTAACAGTTTTATAGTAAATCTTATTTCCATAGGAGGGTATATGAGAGAAAAATATGAATCACTTGCATTAGTTCAGTTAAAGGAGCTGGCAAAAGTACGTGGCCTGAAGGGAACTTCCACAATGAAAAAGGCAGATCTGGTAGAAGCTATGCTTGCAGAAGATGAGCGCCTGAAAAAAGAGGAAGAAGCTAAGGCAGCGGAAGAGAAACAGGAGGCTGCTAAGAGCGAAGAGGCAGAGAAGCCGGAGAGAACAGAACGCCCTGTCAGACAGGAGAGGAATTACAGACAGGACAGATATGATAGACAGGATAGAAATGACAGAAACTATCGGACAGACCGTACCGAGCGTACGGATCGTGCAGAACGCACTGACCGTTCCGAAACCGGTACAGAGATGGTCGGCGTAAGAAGTGAAGCTTACACCAGAGAGCGTACCTTCAATCCGAATAACGTGGCATACGATGAGAGCCAGTATCCCAAGGAACTGGACAGCGGTATCGAAGCCAGCGGTATCTTAGAGGTTATGCCGGATGGTTACGGATTTATCCGTTGCGAGAATTATATGCCCGGTGAGAACGATGTGTATGTGGCTCCCAGCCAGATCCGCCGTTTCGGACTGAAGACCGGTGATATCCTGAAGGGCAACAAGAGAATCAAGACCCAGCAGGAGAAGTTCAGTGCACTGCTGTTCGTCAAGAGCATCAACGGTTATACAGTGGAAGAGTCAGCCAAGAGAATGGCATTCGAGGATATGACGCCGATCTTCCCGGATGAGCGCATCAAGATGGAGACTCCCGGCTGCAGCGTGGCTATGAGAGTCATGGATCTGGTAAGCCCTGTCGGTAAGGGACAGCGTGGTATGATCGTATCCCCGCCCAAGGCTGGTAAGACCACACTGTTGAAGGAAGTGGCAAAGTCTATTTTGAACGGTAACCCCAAGATGCACATGCTGATCCTGCTGATCGATGAGCGTCCCGAGGAAGTTACCGATATTAAGGAAGCAATCCACGGAGACAATGTGGAAGTGATCTATTCCACCTTCGATGAGCTTCCCGAGCACCACAAGAGAGTATCAGAGATGGTGATCGAGCGTGCAAAGCGTCTCGTAGAACATAAGAAGGATGTCGTGATCCTGCTTGACAGTATCACCCGTCTGACCAGAGCGTACAACCTGGTGGTTCCCCCCAGCGGACGTACTCTGTCCGGTGGTCTCGATCCCGCCGCACTCCACATGCCCAAGAGATTCTTCGGTGCAGCCCGTAATATGCGTGAGGGAGGAAGCCTGACCATTCTGGCCACCGCACTGGTAGAGACCGGAAGCAAGATGGATGATGTGGTATACGAGGAATTCAAGGGAACCGGTAATATGGAAATGGTTCTGGACAGAAAGCTGTCCGAGAAACGTATTTTCCCGGCTATCGATCTGGCAAAATCCGGCACCAGAAGAGAGGATCTGTTGCTGACACCGGAAGAACTGGAAGCCATCAATATCATGCGTAAGGCCCTGAATGGCTTAAAGCCCGACGAAGCTACCGACCGCATCCTTGATATGTTCTCCCATACCCGCAATAATGTGGAATTTGTGAATATGGTGAAGAAGAACCGGTTTATCTAGGCAAGAGATAGAAAATTGACAAAAATTGGAAATGATGGCAGAATATATACCTTTACGATGTGCCATAATTGTGCTACAATTATGGCATAAAGGAGGTGCTATTATGCCATTGATCATGCCAATCAGGGATTTGAGAAAAACAAGTGAAATATCCGAATTAGCACATACAAAGCAGGAACCGATTTTTATTACTAAGAATGGCTACAGCGATCTGGTAGTGATGAGCGCAGAACTTTATGAGCGTTTTGCACGAATTCATAAAATCGACCAGGCCATCTGTGAGGCGGAAGAGGAAGTTGCTGCGGGTGCGGATACGATGGATATGGATGTCGCAATGGAAAGGCTAGACAAAAAATATTATGGTTAAATACCATATAAAGTTGTATCCGAGAGCATATCGTGATATGGAAGAAATCTACAGGTATATCGCCATAGAAAAACAGGTTCCGGAAAATGCAAAAGCACAAACAGACAGAATTTGGAGAGCGATAAAAAAACCGGAGATTTTTCCCGGTTCACATCAGGATAGATTAGAGGGAAAGTATGCCGGAAAGGGGTATAAACAGCTTCTGGTCGATAATTATATGGCAATTTATAAGATTAATGAGACCGAAAAAACAGTTTATATCATTACGGTACAATACCAGGGAAGAAATATGTAAAAATAGGTCTTGCGTCGTGTAAACTCTTATGGTACAATAATACCGCTGTTTGTGGTTCCATAAGCAGTGAGGATGAGAACAAGAACTTATACACGACATTTTTATAGAGAGGTGAAAGAAATGAAAGAAGGAATCCATCCCGCTTACTACCAGGCAACTGTAACCTGCAACTGTGGTAACACATTTGTAACCGGCTCCACCAAGCCCGAGCTTCACGTAGAAGTTTGCTCCAAGTGTCATTCATTCTACACTGGCCAGCAGAAGTCTGCAAGAACCGATGGCCGTATTGATAAGTTCAATAAGAAATACGGTGTTAAATAAGATTGCAAGCGAAAGGTTGAGGTATTCTTATCTCAACCTTTTCTTGTCGTATAGGAAACTGTGTTCCTATTTAATACTGCATTTATAAGGATGAGGTTTTATGGCTAGAAGAAAGAGTCGTTATTCCGGTATCGGCGGACAGGCCGTGCTGGAAGGCGTTATGATGAAAAATAAAGAGAAGTATGCGGTAGCGGTCCGCAAGCCGGACGGCGAGATTGAAGTGGAAGTGGAGACCTATCAGGGTCTGGCTCACGGAAGTAAGTTCAAGGAGCTTCCCTTTATCCGTGGTATCTTTAATTTCCTGGATTCCCTGATCCTGGGAACCAGAGCATTGAATTATTCCGCTTCCTTCTATGAAGAAGAGGAAGGCAAAGAAACGAAATTCGATAAGGCAATGGACAAGATGAGCGGTGGCAACGGAGAAAAGCTGCTGTCCGGTATTGTGACGGTGATCTCCATTATGTTGGCAGTAGGCATCTTTATCGTATTGCCGTATTTCATTTCCTCTCTGTTTGAGAGCTTTATCCGCAACCGCTCCCTGATGGCGATTATTGAGGGTGTGATCCGTATTGCTCTGTTTTTGCTGTATGTATGGGGCATCAGTGCCATGAAGGATATCCGCAGGCTGTACCAGTATCATGGGGCGGAGCACAAATGCATCAACTGTATCGAGAAGGGCAGACCCCTTACGGTGCACAATGTGATGCGCAGCTCCAGACTGCACAAACGTTGCGGTACCAGCTTCATTTTCTTTGTTATGCTGGTAAGTATTGTGCTGTTCTTCTTTATCCAGGTGGATAATGTGGCGGAGAAAGTGATCCTTCGTATTCTGCTGATGCCGGTTGTGGCCGGAATTTCCTACGAGATCATCCGTCTGGCGGGACGCACGGATAATGTGTTTATTAAGATCCTGTCTGCTCCCGGTATGTGGATCCAGCGTATGACCACCAGGGAGCCCGATGAGAGCATGGCAGAGGTAGCCATCGCTTCCGTAGAAGCTGTGTTCGACTGGAAGAAATATTTACAGGATACCTTCGGTTACGAAGTGAATGAGAGCTGGATGAAGGACGATGCATCCGCAGAACCAGAGGATTAAGATGACCTATCGGGAATGCTATGAAAAGGGCTGTCTGGCTTTGCAGACAGCGGGAATCGAAGAAGCCACACTGGATGCGAGACTTCTGCTGGAAGCGGTATGCGGTACGAATCGTAATGATCTGCTGGTGCACGGGGAACAGTTGGTGACACCGGAAGCGGAAGAGAAATATCTTGGCTGGATCGGACAGCGGGCGGAGCACATTCCGCTGCAGCAGCTGACCGGGGAGCAGGACTTTATGGGACTGACCTTTGCCGTCAATGAGCACGTACTGATCCCGAGACAGGATACGGAGATTCTGGTGGAGGAAGTATTGAAGGAACTCCATGACGGAATGCGGGTGCTTGACATGTGTACGGGATCCGGATGTATTCTGTTAAGCCTTCTGCATTACAGCAATGCCTGTGAAGGACTGGGTGTGGATTTGTCTGCAGATGCGCTGGAAGTGGCAGAGCAAAATGCGGAGACGCTTTTGGATGCGGCGAACGCAGATCGGGTTCATTTTTTACAGAGTGACCTGTTTGACAAGGTGGAGGGAAAATTCGAGATCATCGTGTCGAATCCGCCTTATATCGCCAGTGCGGAAGTGGAGAAGCTGATGCCGGAGGTACGGGATCATGAACCCAGGATGGCACTGGACGGTACGGGGGATGGTTTACATTTTTACCGCCGTATCATCGAAGAAGCAGGAAAACATCTGGTGAGCAGTGGAATGCTCTTTTTTGAGATCGGATATGACCAGGGACAGGCTGTATCGGAACTGATGCGCACCGAAGGGTACCGCGAGGTACAAGTGGTGCAGGATTATGCCGGTCTGGACCGGGTAGTTTTTGGAACGTATGTAACAGTTCAGCCCGCACCATTCGCAAAGTCGCGCTGACACGCTTTCCGTCACTTCGTGACTACCTTTGCTCATAAACCTGGCGCTTAGTTCATGAACATATTCGTTCACAAAATCATGCAAGCATGATTTTTGCTCTCCAATATGTTCATGGCTGAACTGTTACAACTTATATTGAGAGGAATTAGTTATGTTTGACAAGTTAGAAGATTTATTGATTCGTTTTGAAGAGATCATGGGCGAACTGCATGAACCCACGGTCACGAATAACCAGGAACGTTTCCGCAAGCTGATGAAGGAGCAGAGTGATCTGACACCTATCGTGGATGCGTATACAGAGTACAAAAAGTGCAAGCAGGATATTGAAGATTCTCTTTCCATGCTGGAAGAGGAAAAAGACGAAGAAATGCGCGAGATGATCAAGGAGACGTTAAACGACAGCAAGAAGCGCGTGGAAGAGCTGGAGCAGGAACTGAAGATCCTGTTACTGCCCAAGGATCCTAATGATGACAAGAATGTAATCGTGGAGATCCGTGCCGGTGCCGGCGGCGATGAGGCTGCACTGTTTGCAGCGGAGATCTATCGTATGTATGTGCATTATGCCGAGAAGCAGCGTTGGAAGGTAGAGCTGATCAACGTGGATGAGATTGGTATCGGCGGTATGAAGGAAGTACAGTTTACCATCAGCGGACAGGGTGCTTACTCCAAGATGAAGTATGAGAGCGGCGTACATCGTGTACAGCGTGTGCCGGAGACCGAGAGCGGCGGACGTATCCATACCTCCACCATCAGTGTGGCGGTTATGCCGGAGGTGGATGACGACATTGATATCGTCATCGAGGACAAAGATATCCGTATCGATGTCATGAGAGCATCCGGTAACGGTGGTCAGTGTGTCAA
>ENA-OPAK01000736-OPAK01000736.1-human-gut-metagenome-genome-assembly--contig:-NODE-736-length-11345-cov-2.520461_pt1 | contig 11345 bp, 10 predicted proteins | sample MGYA00241055_ERZ501426 | MGnify/ENA primary metagenome ERZ501426 (study PRJEB25962, sample SAMEA2042626) | human gut metagenome | biome: human gut; feature: human-associated habitat; material: faeces... | reverse complement strand
GTCAGACGGTTATCGAAAAGTATCATATCGATCCGGCGAAGGTGACGACCGTGCACAATGCCGTAGAGCCTTTGAGCGACGAGATTAAATCGATAGAAGTTCCTCACAGTCCGAAGGAAAAGGTGGTTACTTTCTTGGGACGCATTACCATGCAAAAAGGCCCTGAGTATTTTGTGGAGGCTGCGGCGCGGGTGTTGAAGAAGACCAATGGAGTGAGGTTCGTCATGGCCGGGAGCGGAGATATGATGAATAAGATGATTCTCTTGTCGGCTCAGCGTAATATATCCGACCGTTTCCATTTTACCGGATTTTTGAGAGGAAAGCAGGTTTATGAAATGTTGAAGGCCAGCGATGTGTATGTGATGCCTTCGGTTTCGGAACCATTCGGTATTTCTCCGCTCGAAGCCATGCAAGTGGGTGTGCCTTCGATTATTTCGAAGCAGTCGGGGTGTGCCGAGATTTTGACCAATGTCATTAAGACCGACTATTGGGATATCGATGCTATGGCCGATGCCATTTATTCTATAATCACTTATCCTGCTATCTATAAGCAACTGCGCGAAGAAGGAGAGCGGGAGGTGAACGAAATCAAATGGAAATATGCCGGACAGAAAGTAATCGATATTTACCACAAGGTAATGCACAATTAATAACTAATGAAAAAACTTGACCTTATATGAAAACTATTTGTTTCTATTTTCAAATTCATCAACCGTTCCGATTGAAACGATATCGTTTCTTCGATATAGGTAACGATCACTATTACTATGATGATTTTGCCAATGACGATATTATCACTCGCATAGCTCAGCGTTCTTACCTCCCGGCGAATGCGACATTACTTGAAATGATTAAAAATGCCAATGGTAAGTTCAAGGTGGCTTTTTCCATATCGGGGGTAGCCTTAGAGCAACTCGAAGTTTGTGTGCCTGAATTTATCGACAGCATGAAAGAATTGGTCAAGACCGATTGTGTGGAGTTTTTATCCGAAACTTATGCGCACTCGTTGGCATCGTTGTGCGATCCGGAGGAGTTCAAGATGCAGGTGAGACAACACGACGAGAAGATAGAGCAGCTATTCGGCGTGAAGCCCAAAGTGTTCAGAAATACCGAGTTGATATTTTCCGACGACATAGCCTCTATGATAGCTTCGATGGGATTCAAAGGCGTTATTACAGAGGGAGCGAGGCATATTTTGGGTTGGAAGAGCCCGCACTACCTGTATCATTGTGCCATGAATCCGAACTTGAAGTTATTGCTTCGCGATTTCAAATTGTCTGATGACATCAGCCTGCGTTTCTCTAATTCCGAATGGAATGAATATCCGTTGTTTGCCGACAAATATATAGATTGGATTGCAGCTTTGCCGGAGGAGGAGCAGGTTATCAATATTTTCATGGAACTTTCTGCTTTGGGTATCGCCCAGCCATTGTCTTCCAATATTCTGGAATTTATGAAAGCACTGCCTGTCTGCGCAAAAGAAAGAGGGGTTACTTTCTCTACTCCGACCGATATCATTACCAAACTGAAATCTGTGGATCAGGTGGATGTTCCTTATCCTATGTCATGGGTAGACGAGGAACGCGATATCAGTCCGTGGTTAGGCAATGTGATGCAGCGTGAGGCTTTCAATAAACTTTATAGTGTGGCAGAACGTGTTCATTTGTGCGATGATCGCCGTATTAAGCAGGATTGGGATTATTTGCAGGCAAGTAATAATTTCCGCTTCATGACCACTAAGAATACCGGTATTTGGTTGAATCGTGGAATTTATGATTCTCCGTATGATGCTTTCACCAACTACATGAACATTTTGGGTGATTTTATAAGTCGTGTCAATTCGTTGTATCCGGTAGATATGGATAACGAAGAATTAAATTCGTTGCTTACTACCATTAAGAACCAGGGCGAGGAATTGGTGGCTTTGAACAAGGAAGTGGAGAGATTGCAGGCTAAACTGGAGAAAGCTGAAGGCAAGAAGGCTCCTGCCGTAAAGAAAGAACCTGCTGCCAAGAAACCGGCGGCGGCAAAGAAAGCGGCGGCAAAGAAGCCGGTTGCCAAGAAAGCTGCTTCGAAGAAAGAAGAATAACAGAAATATAATATAAAGGACTTAAGAATTCACCGTTGTGCTTTCGGAAAACTGGTTTTAAGGTTGGAAGAGGCGGAACGGTGTTTTTCTATATAAAAGTTTGCTGCATTGAATATTTTATTTACCTTTGCCAATCTCAGATACGAAAAAATATGAAACAATTGTGCCAGAATAAACATACGATACGTTTCCGCTATTGGAACCGGAAGAAGTACGCTATATTTTATAGTTTGGGCAAATGTGTAACTATTGGTAACCTGAAAAAGGAGATTGCCGATGTATCGTTGGGTAAACAGGCAAATGTTTGCACGGCATTCTCTGTTTGTTCTTCCGCACGAAAAGAGGATGCTGGAGAGGAATATGAAGAAGGAATGCCCCCTGTTGAATCTATGTTGCAAATGCTTCGGACCCAACTGCCTCAACCACAGGTGGCTGACGTGATTTGTCTTTTTTATTTAAATAAATATTTGTTTGCCGGAAAGATGTGCCATGCATCTTTTCGGCTTTTTTGTCTTAATATGAACTGTATATGATGCTGAATGAAATAAGAAACAAAGTGCTGGGCGGTGAGAAGATTACCGTAGAAGAAGCCTGTTGGCTGTCCTGCAAGGCAGAGAAACAGGATTTGTATGATGCAGCTCATGAGATAACACAGGTCTGGGCTTCCCGGAAATTCGATATGTGTTCCATCATCAATGCTAAATCCGGTAAATGTCCTGAGAATTGTAAATGGTGCGCACAGTCTGCACATTATAAAACAAAAGCGGATGTTTATGATTTGGTTGGGAAGGAAGAATGTCTGCGCCATGCTTTGTATAACGAAGCGCAGGGAGTATCCCGTTTTTCTTTGGTGACCAGTGGCAGGAAACCGGGTAGCCGGAACTTGAACCGGCTATGTGAGACAACAGAATACATGCGTGCGCATTCGCATATTCAGTTATGCGCTTCTTTAGGATTGCTGGATGAGGCGGAATTGAGACGGCTGTTTAAGGCAGGCATCACCCGTTATCATTGTAATCTGGAAACGGCTCCCTCTTATTTTTCATCTCTATGTTCTACTCATACACAAGAACAGAAATTAGAAACGTTGCAGGCAGCACGCAGGGTGGGGATGGATGTATGCAGCGGAGGAATCATCGGCATGGGCGAAACAATGGAACAGCGTATTGAGTTTGCTTTTACACTGAGGGAATTGGAAGTACAGTCTATTCCTATAAACCTGTTGCAGCCTATACCCGGCACTCCATTGGAAAAAATGGATCGTCTTGCAGAGGTGGAGATTCTGACAACCATCGCTTTATTCCGTTTTATCAATCCCACAGCATTTCTTCGTTTTGCCGGAGGGCGTTCACAGATGAGTGTGGAAGCTGTAAAGAAAGCATTGTATATCGGTATTAATTCTGCCATTGTGGGAGATTTGCTGACTACATTAGGTTCAAAAGTATCAGAAGATAAAATATTGATAGAAGAGGCCGGGTATTCGCTTTGATACATTATAAAGTTATTATAACAATAAGGAAGTAATATATGGAAAATTTTGACAGGGAGCATTTATGGCATCCTTATACATCGACTACTCATCCGCTGCCCACTTATAAAGTAAGACGGGCGGATGGAGTATATATAGAATTGGAGGACGGAAGATGTTTGATAGAAGGGATGTCTTCGTGGTGGTGCATGGTACATGGATACAATCATCCGGTATTGAACCAAGCGCTCAAGGAACAGATAGACCGTATGAGCCATGTCATGTTCGGCGGACTGACACACGATCCGGCCATCGAATTAGGCAGGTTGTTGTTGAAGATTGTTCCTCCCCGTATGCAGAAAATATTTTATGCTGATTCCGGTTCGGTTGCGGTAGAAGTGGCACTGAAAATGGCCGTGCAATATTGGTATGCGCAAGGGAAGGAAAAGAAAAATAATTTTGTAACTATTCAGTCCGGATATCATGGAGATACGTGGAATGCCATGTCTGTTTGTGATCCGGTGACCGGTATGCATCATATTTTTGGCCCTACATTGCCTGTGCGTTATTTTGTTCCTGCTCCCCGGTCGCGCTTTGGCGGAATCTGGTATGAAGAGGATATAGAACCCTTGAAGGAAATATTGGAACAGCATCATGAAGAAATGGCCGCATTGATTCTGGAACCTATTGTACAAGGGGCGGGCGGAATGCGTTTTTATCATCCTGAGTTTTTACGCCAGGCAGAGAAACTTTGCAGGCAATATCGTCTGTTGTTAATCTTTGATGAGATAGCGACAGGTTTCGGAAGAACAGGGAAACTGTTTGCTTGGGAGCATGCAGGTGTCCAGCCCGATATCATGTGCATAGGCAAGGCACTGACCGGTGGATACATGACTTTCTCTGCTGTCCTTGCCAGTGATGATGTGGCTGATACAATTTCCGGCGGTTATCCGGGAGTCTTTATGCACGGCCCTACTTTTATGGGAAATCCGTTGGCTTGTGCCGTAGCGAAAGCATCCGTGGAATTATTGCTTTCATATAGTTGGGAGGAAAAGGTAAAGGCTATTGAATCACAATTGAAGAGGGAGCTGGCTCCTGCTGCTTTATTGCCGCAGGTGGCTGATGTGCGTGTATTGGGAGCTATCGGGGTTATTGAAGTGAAGAAACCGGTAGATATGGCTTTCATGCAACGTCGTTTTGTTGAAGAAGGGGTATGGGTACGTCCTTTTGGAAAACTGGTGTATATCATGCCGCCTTTTATAATTCAGCCTGGAGAATTGAGCAAATTGACGCATTCACTGGTGAAGATAGTAAGAGAATTAAAAGAATAAGTGATAGTACTGAGAGAAATAGAAAAAATGAATTCATTAACAGATTGGGAAAGGGAATTAGCCCTGCTTGAAAATAAAAGTAATCTTCGTAAGTTGCCTGTTATCCGCCATTTGGGAAAAGAGGTGGAGGTGAATGGAAAAGTGATGCTTAACCTTTCATCCAACGATTATCTGGGATTGGCTGCTTATCTGCCATTACGTACGGAATTCTTGCAAAGTCTTATTCCCGACACCTTTCTTCCTTCCTCTTCATCCTCTCGGCTGCTGACAGGAAATTTTAATATCTATGTTCAGATAGAGGATTTGCTTGCCCGACTGTTTCGGAAGGAAAGCGCGTTGGTTTTTAATAGTGGTTATCACATGAATGCCGGTATTCTTCCTGCAGTGAGCGATGCTCGTACATTGATTCTTGCCGATAAACTGGTACATGCCAGCATTATTGACGGCATTCGTTTATCGGCGGCCAAGTGTATCCGGTACCGGCATAACCGATATGACCAATTGGAACAGTTGCTGGTTTCCAATCATGCCGGGTATGATAGAATAATTATTGTAACCGAAAGTATTTTCAGTATGGACGGTGATGAGGCCGATCTCCGTCGTTTGGTCACTTTGAAGCAACAATATGATAATGTATTGCTGTATGTGGATGAAGCGCATGCTGTAGGGGTGCGGGGGATGCATGGCCTGGGGTGTGCGGAAGAACAGGATTGTGTGGCTGACATCGATTTCTTATGTGGAACTTTTGGTAAAGCGTTAGCCTCGGTAGGAGGCTATATTGTTTGTTCGAAGACCATCCGTGATTATTTGGTCAATAAAATGCGTACATTCATATTTACAACGGCTCTTCCTCCTGTCAACTTGCTATGGACATTCTTTATCCTGGAGCATTTGGACAGTTTCAGCTTCCGGAGGGAAAGGTTGAAGAGAATATCCTCTCTTTTGAAAGACGCGTTGGTAAAGAAAGGCTACGCTTGTCCTTCTACCAGCCATATTCTGCCAATGACGATAGGCGATAGCGGTGATACGGTGTTAAAGGCCGATTTCTTGCAGCGTAAAGGTTTTTATGCGTTGCCGGTGCGTCCTCCTACTGTGCCCGAAGGAACATCGCGTATCCGTTTTTCGTTGACAGCGGATATTACTGAAGAAGAAATAAAAAGTCTGATAGAATTGATATGAAACATTATTTTATACAACAAAATTATCTTCCCCGATTGACACTTTTTTTTGCCGGTTGGGGAATGGATGAATGTCCTTTCATGGATTATTGCTCCGGAAATAGCGATCTGTTGGTTTGTTATGATTATCGTTCGCTGGATTTTGATTTCACGTTGTTGCAGGGTTATCAGGAGATTCGCCTGATAGCCTGGTCTATGGGAGTATGGGCCGCGTCTATGGTATTGCAGGATATGGACTTGCCCATTTGTGAGAGTGTTGCTTTAAATGGCACGGTAACTCCTGTCGATGATTTGAAAGGTATTCCGCAGCAAGTTTTTGAAGGAACACTGGAAGGCTTGAATGAGGTTACGCTGGAAAAGTTTATCCGCAGGATGTGTTTGAAAAAGGAGAATCTGGAAACATTCTTGTCGAAACGTCCGCAACGTGCGGTAGAGGAACTGCAAGAAGAGCTTCGGAGGATTGGAGAACAGGTAAAATCTTGCGCTGTTCCCAGTTTTGCATGGGAACGGGCTGTTATAGGCAAGAATGATTTGATTTTTACGGCGGTCAACCAAAGAAATGCATGGACAGGGACGGAAGTGGCAGAGTATGATATTCCTCATTATTCAGAAGAAATAATGAGAGATTTGCTATGCCCGTCTGTCATTTAAAATGAAAACGTATGATTAATAAGCAATTGATAACCCGTCGCTTTTCCCGCGCTGTAGAGAGTTATAACCGTGAGGCGGTGGTTCAAAAGCAGATTGCATACCGCATGAGTGATATGCTAAATCATTATTTGCCCCGTCCGTGCGGCCGGATATTGGAAATTGGTAGCGGGACGGGCTTTCTTACCCGCAGGTTGATGGAAACCCTCCATCCTGAAAAACTGGTGTTGAATGATATTTGTCAGGAGATGAGTACTTGTTTCACCGATTTGTTGGGAAGCGGGCGGGCTATCTTTCTGGCAGGGGATGCCGAGTCCCTTCCTTTTCCAAAAGGACAGGATTTGATTGTATCATGCTCGGCATTACAGTGGTTTGTTTCTCCCGAGCTGTTTTTTGAACGTTGTAATACTTTGTTGAAGCAGAAAGGATATTTTGCTTTTACTACGTTCGGCAGGGATAATCTGAAAGAAGTTGCATCGGTTACCGGCAGCGGTCTTCACTATCGTTCTTTAGAGGAGTTAGAAGAAGCACTGCGCATACACTATGAGATCGTGAAGGCTCATGAGGAACGTATCTGTCTGACTTTCGGTACTCCGCTCGAAGTGCTTTATCACTTGAAACACACCGGGGTGGCTGCTGTCAGGCAACAAGCGTGGACTAAAAGGGATTTGCAGGATTTCTGTGACAAGTATGCCCGTTTGTTCAGTGATGGTCGTTCGGTGACTTTGACTTATCATCCTATTTATATTATTGCAAAGAAAAGACAATAGAAATAAAAAGAATCATGAAACAGAATGTATTTTTCGTAAGTGGTATTGATACAAATATTGGTAAAAGTTATGCCACGGCCTATCTGGCACATCTTTGGAACAAACAAGGATGTCGTACTATTACTCAAAAATTCATACAGACAGGAAATCCGGAAGGTTATTCGGAGGATATTGAGTTGCATCGTCGTCTGATGGGGATGGAGTATTTGCCTGAGGATGAGCAGGGACTTACCAAACCTGAAATATTTTCTTATCCGGCTTCTCCCCATTTGGCTTCACGAATAGATAACCGCACCATTGATTTTGATAAAATAAAGCATGCCACGGAGGTGCTGAGTGAGCGCTATGATGCTGTTTTAGTAGAAGGAGCCGGGGGGCTGATGGTGCCGTTGACAGAAGATAATCTGACTATAGACTATGTTCAGGAATCGGGTTATCCCTTAGTTTTTGTTACTTCGGGACGATTGGGAAGTATCAACCATACATTATTGAGTTTTGAGGCTATAGAACGGAGAGGGATAAAGCTTCATACAGTGATGTACAATCTGTTTCCCGAAGGAGAAGATAAAATCATTCAGGCAGATACAGAGGCTTATATTTGTCGTTATATAGAGAAGCATTTCCCGGATACAGCATTTGTGAAGGTGCCTTGCTTGTAATTCATCTTTCTTGTTTATGATGTGTTTACCTGATAAAAAGAGGTTGTTCTACATCTGACGACCTCTTTTTATTAGTTGTATCCATAATTTTCCGCTTAAGTTATAGTATGATTTTTACTTTGTGGAGTAGTTTTGTCCGTGTAATGAGTTATTTCTCCTGTTCTGCATTGTACAAGGCGATATATCCGCGTTCTTCTGTACGGATGCGGACGGCATTCAAATGCGTCCTTGACATGTTTTGCCAATGCCTTTTACATTGCAATAGGAAAGCCATTCGATTTTGGCTTCGAGCAATGCTTCTTTTACGTCCTCGAATTGGGTCTTACAGATAATAGCTTCAATTTTTTTATTGTTGTATTTGTATTTTGTATATAATGTAATCTTTTTACCTTCTAAAAAACTAATACTTTGTTGTTATCCTTGTCTGGTTATGCTCTTTATGATTAAAAACTTAGCCCGAAAACGAAATAAGCCCCTTCAGTGCGTGGGTTTACGGTGACTTTTGCAAAAGCTGGAACGGAGAATGAATCGGTGATTTTTATTTCCTTGGCGGCTCCCATGCTGATGTCGCATACGGTGAAACCGTTGGAACCGTTGCATACAGGGGCTTCGGAATAGTTGTAAAAGTCTGTGCCCCACGGAGTCGCTCCTATTTCCGCTGTCCATTCCAGTCCTGCCAGTGTGAAAGGTACGGTAGCCGAGATATAGGACGAATGGGCTCTGTTTCCTCCGTTATTCACTCCGTCGGTTCCGGCGAAATTGGTATACCAGTTCAAGGCCAGCGGTCCGAAGTCATAACCTATTTGTGCCTCGAAGGTATGGTTGGTATTGTGTGAGCCGTAATGAAAATACCCCGGTCCTCCATTGAACCAGTAATCTGTGACGGAGATACTGAACCCTCCTGTGGTGTAGCCTAATGTGAGGTCAATCTCTTTTGTATCTTCTTTTTCGATACCTGCTGTTCCCCATGCAGACAATGAGAACCCTTTGTAAGAAACTGACAACGTGGGTTGGATACTGACACCCCCCAAATCCTGGCCACGCCAGATGTATCCGCTTACAAAGTCGGCTCCTACGCTGGCTTCTACTTTGTCCTGCGCCATGCCCATTGCCGGAACAGCTATTGCCAAGGCCGACAGAAATGTTGTTTTTCTAAAACTCTTTTTCATTGCTTTTTACCTTTTTAATTCATAATAGTGAGTTTGTTATATCTCGTATGTATTTGTTTTTCTTGTAATGGTTTGTGCTTGTTATGTGATAAATGTTGTTTATAATATCCATCGCCTGATTCGTTTCATTGCCTTTTCACAGTCCGCGCGTTCGCCGAAGGCGGTCAGCCGTATGTAACCTTCTCCACTGGGACCGAATCCTACTCCGGGAGTACCTACCACATTGGCTTCGTACAGCATTTGTTCAAAGAACTTCCACGAGCTGATTCCTCGGGGAGCCTTCACCCATAAATAAGGTGCGTTCTCACCGCCGAATACTTTTAGTCCGGTGCTTTCCAGTCCTTCTTTCATGATGCGGGCGTTGGTCATATAATAGTGGATGGTGGCTTTTATCTGTTCCTTTCCTTCAGGGCTGTAAATGGCCTCCGCACCGCGCTGGGTAATGTACGAGGTTCCGTTGAACTTAGTGCATTGGCGACGGTTCCACAACCGGTTCAGCGGGATGCGTTTTCCTTCCAATGTGGCGGCGGTCAGCTCCTTGGGTACTACGGTGTAGCCGCAACGCACTCCGGTAAAGCCGGCGGTTTTGGAGAAGCTGCGGAACTCTATGGCTACCTTTTTGGCTCCTTTTATCTCGTAAATGGAGTGGGGGATGTCGGGGTCTTGAATGTAGGCTTCGTAGGCTGCGTCATAAAGAATCAATGTGTCGTTCTCCAGTGCGTAATTCACCCATTTCTTCAATTCTGCTTTACTGATAACCGTACCGGTGGGGTTGTTGGGGTAACATAGATATAAAATGTCTATTCTGCGGTCGGGGATAGCGGGAATGAAATTGTTTTCACTCAGGCAGGGCAGATAGACCACGTTGCTCCATCTTCCGTTTTCCAGCACTCCTGCTCGTCCGCACATGACGTTAGAGTCGATATATACCGGATAAATAGGGTCTGTCACACCGATGCTGTTATCGTGGCGGAGGATGTCCCCTATATTTCCCGTATCGCTTTTGGCGCCGTCACTGACGAATATCTCGCCGGATTCCAAATGTACTCCGCGTGAGGCATAATCGTTTTTCAAGATGGCGTCGATTAGAAAATCATATCCTTGCTCGGGACCGTATCCACGGAAGGTTTCTTTGCTTGCCAGTTCGTCCACTGCTTTGTGCATGGCTTCTATGGATGCTTGGGGCAATGGTTGTGTCACGTCTCCGATGCCCAGACGGATGAGGTCTTTTTGGGGATGGGAAACTTTGAATGCATTTACTTTCTTGGCAATGTCCGAAAACAGGTAATTGTTGGGCAGTTTTAAAAAATGTTCGTTTACTAATGCCATAATTGCTGTTGTTTTATAGTTTGTCTTTACTGATTTCTTATTCCTGTTAAATTTCTATCTCACCATCGAAAACTTTTACTGCGGGACCTGTCATGTACACATGTCCGTCTGTTTCGTTCCAATGGACTTGTAAATCACCACCATCCATCCTTACCCGTGATTTTCTTCCGGCCTTGTGGTTCAGGTATGCGGCTACGGCAGTGGCACAAGCTCCTGTTCCGCATGCCATGGTGATGCCCGAGCCTCTTTCCCAGACTCTCATCCTTAAGGAACCGTCCGGCAATACTTCAACGAATTCTACATTTGTTCGTTCGGGAAAAAGCGGATGATTCTCCAGTTTCGGACCTATTGCCGGCAAATTTACATTTTTTATATCATCTATGAAAATTACTAAATGTGGATTTCCCATACAAACAAATGTTCCTTTGTATTCTTTTCCATCTACTGTGATTGTTTTTGCCAACATTTTGCCGTCCGGGGTATTTATTTGTCTGGAGTTGGCAAGCAGGGGAAGATCCATGTCCACTGTTACTTCTTCTACCAGCTCGTTCTCCGTATGCAGTTTTAGGACCTTGATTCCTGAGAGCGTTTCCTGCGTGATGGCTTTCTTTTGAGTCAATTTGTTGTCATATACATACTTTCCTATACATCTGGAGGCGTTGCCACACATCATAGCTTCAGAACCATCTGCATTGAATATGCGC
>ENA-OPAK01000724-OPAK01000724.1-human-gut-metagenome-genome-assembly--contig:-NODE-724-length-11446-cov-4.028005_pt1 | contig 11446 bp, 10 predicted proteins | sample MGYA00241055_ERZ501426 | MGnify/ENA primary metagenome ERZ501426 (study PRJEB25962, sample SAMEA2042626) | human gut metagenome | biome: human gut; feature: human-associated habitat; material: faeces... | reverse complement strand
TGCAATTCCGGTTTATGTAAACCCGGAGGTGAATGCGCAGCTGGGCATTTCCCTTGGCATGGAAGTCAGTCAGGTGGAGAAGGCTATGGATGAGAATCCGGATGCGGTGGCAGTTCTTGTAAATAACCCTACCTATTATGGAATCTGTTCGGATCTGCGGACTATCGTAAAGAAGGCTCATGCAAGAGGAATGAAGGTGCTGGCAGATGAGGCTCATGGAACCCATCTTTATTTCGGCAGAAACCTTCCTGTATCCGGAATGGCGGCAGGTGCTGACATGGCGGCAGTTTCCATGCACAAATCCGGCGGAAGTCTGACACAGAGTTCGCTGCTGCTTTTGAATAAGAGTATGAATGCAGAGAAAGTGCGCCAGATCATCAATCTGACTCAGACCACAAGCGCTTCTTATCTTCTGTTGTCCAGTCTGGATATCTCCAGAAGAAATCTGGCACTCAGGGGAGAGGAATCCTTTGAAAAGGTTGCAGGGATGGCGCAGTATGCCAGAGAGGAGATCAATGAGATCGGCGGTTATTATGCATATGGTATGGATCTGATCAATGGAACCAGTGTTTTTGATTTTGATGTTACAAAACTCTCCATTTATACACTGGGAAATGGGCTGGCAGGTATTGAAGTTTATGATCTTCTCAGAGATGAATATGATATTCAGATCGAATTTGGTGATATCGGCAACATCCTGGCCTATCTTTCCATCGGTGACCGCCCGCAGGAGGTGGAACGTCTTGTCAGTGCCCTGGCCGAAATCAAACGTCGCTACCATACCGACGGCGCGGGCCTGTTGAGCCAGGAATACATTGACCCCGAAGTTGCCGCCAGCCCGCAGGAAGCATTCTATGCCCCCAAAAAGAGCCTGCCCCTGCGCGAAACGGAAGGCATGGTTTGCAGTGAGTTCGTCATGTGTTATCCGCCGGGTATCCCCATCCTGGCGCCGGGCGAGCGCATCACTGCTGAGATCCTGGATTATATCGAATACGCCAAAGCCAAAGGCTGCAGCATGACCGGACCGGAAGATCCTGACATTCTGCGCCTGAACGTTCTGGCCTAGGGTGTATCTGAAAAGTCGAAAATTCAGTCTATTTCTACAAGCACAGCGGGATTTTGCGTTAAATAGCCTTGAAATCCACAAAGGATTCCTGCGGCTATTTGCCTTAAATCCCGCTTGTGCTTGCGAAATATTCGTCATTTTCTTTGTTTTCAGATACACCTTAAAATGGAAAGGTAAAGGTGAATCCCATGGAAAGTTCCAATCAATTTCTCGGCACGGAGCGCATCGGCAAGCTGATGCAGAAGTATGCGATCCCGTGCATTATTTCGCTGCTGGTGGGTGCGCTGTACAACATCGTGGACCAGATCTTTATTGCAAACGCCAGCTATCTGGGCTCCTACGGCAACGCCGCCAACACCGTCGTGTTCCCCCTGACGGTGGTAGCGCTGGCCATTGCCGTGATGATCGGTGACGGCTGCTGCGCCTTCGTCAGCATCAGCCTTGGGCAGAACGAGGTTCCCAAGGCAAAGCGGAGCGTCGGCAATGCGGTGGTGATGTGTCTGGTCAGCAGCATTGTGCTGGCCGCGCTCTATCTGATTTTTGCGGACACCATTCTTGCCATGTTCGGCGGAACGGTGAACGCCGAGACCTACCACCACTCCCAGGAGTATTTCTTTTATATCACGCTGGGCGTGCCGTTCTATATGTTCGGGCAGGCCATGAACCCCATCATCCGTGCCGACGGCAGCCCCCGGTTTGCCATGGTGTCCACCCTTGCGGGTGCGGCGCTGAACATCATTCTGGACCCCATCTTCATTTTCGGCTTCCGCTGGGGCATGATGGGCGCAGCGGTGGCTACCGTCATCGGTCAGCTGGTCACCGCAGCGCTGGCAGTGTGGTATCTGCTGCACATGAAGATCATTCGCCCTGAAAAGGGTGACTACCGGCTGAAAGGCTCCATCTGCGGCCGCACCCTGACCCTTGGCATGACCAGCTTTCTGTCTCAGATCAGCCTTGTGGCGGCAATGGCAGCCATCAACAACATGATCCGCAAATACGGCGCACTGGATGCCGTGTTCGGGCAGGAGCAGTACGCCCAGATTCCTATGGCAGTTGTTGGCATCGTGATGAAGTTCTTCCAGATCGTCATCTCCATCGTGGTGGGCATGGCGGCTGGCTGCATCCCCGTGGTGGGCTTCAACATGGGCGCAAAAAAGTACGCCCGCGTAAAGGAGCTGTTCACGAAGTTACTGCTGGCAGAAGCCACCGTGGGTGCCGTTGCACTGGTGCTGGTGGAGCTGCTTCCCCGACAGCTCATCGCCCTGTTCGGTGCCGCCAACGAGAGCGTTTATTACACGGATTTTGCCGTGCGTTCCTTCCGCATCTACCTGTGCATGATCATTCTGGCCTGTGTCAACAAGGCCTGCTTCATCTTTTTGCAGGCCATGGGCAAGGCGGCGGAATCCACCGCCCTGTCCATGGTGCGTGAGGTGGTGTTCGGCGTGGGCTTTGCCCTGCTGCTGCCCCGGTTCTTCGGGCTGGACGGTGTGCTGTACTCCATGCCCATGTCGGATATCCTCACCTTCCTGATCGCAGGTTATCTGATCTGCAAAACCTACCGTGAACTGAACCAGAAAGGAGAAGTCTAATGGAAAAACGCATCATCACCATCAGCCGCGAGTTTGGCAGCGGCGGCAGAACCATCGGCAAACTGGTGGCAGAGCATCTGGGCATCCGGTGCTACGACGCCGAACTGATCCAGAAACTGGCTGCCGAAAGCGGCTTTGACGAAAACTACATCAAGGAGGCCGGAGAGTATACCCCCGGCGGCTTCCTTGCTTCTGCCTTCACCAACCGCAGCTTCGGCCCCACCAACGAGGACCTGCTCTGGAAGTTGCAGTACCGGATCATCCGGGAGCTGGCGGAAAAGGAGCCTTGCGTCATCGTGGGGCGCTGCGCCGACTTTGTGCTGAAGGGCCGTCCGGGCGTGGTGCGCGTGTTCTGCTATTGCGACCGTGACACGGCCATCGACCGATGCACGTCTGAATACGGCCTGGACAAGGTTAAGGCGGAGGCCGAGATAAAGAGGCTCAACAAGGCCCGCGGCACTCACTATGAATATTACACAGGTCAGCGCTGGGACGATCCGCGCAACTACGACCTGATGATAAACACAGGCTCGATGACGTTAGACCAGGCGTGCGACATCATCGTGCGCATGTATGCCAACGCCAAGGCAAGCATGAAGGCTGCCGTGGCAGGCTGTACTGAGGCCTGACGCTGCCATGGCTCATACCCTATGGCGTGCCCTACGGCGGCATGGTATGCATCAGTCTGCCGCCGGCGCTGGCGTGCGTCGCCATGTATTGTGTAACGCATTGTGTTTCAGTGTATTATAAAAGGCCGCCTTTCGGCCTCTGATATGTGCCCTTTTGCCGTGCAGAAGATATGCTTTTGCAGTGTGAAAGGGCACATATCGTTTTTGGGCGGTTCGTTGTAGGTGTTTTATTTCCGCAAAATATCCCCAAAACCTGCCGCCGGCATTAAGGGTGGGTTGATGCCATGCAAGGCGTTGGTCGACACAAAATGCTGTTTTTTCGGGCAGGGCCTTTCGGTTTGTTGTTTTTTTCTTATTTTTGCACGGAGAAACGATCGGCTATTTTTACAAATAAAACAAGTGAACACATACATTTCTTGAACATTAAAAAAACTATTTATGAAGAAAATTATCCTTACATGTCTGGCGGCGGCGATGACCCTGGCAGGCAGCGCACAGGAGACGGCTACAATCGACGGAATAACTTATCTGCTCGACGGCGGAAAGGCATCGGTGATGCAGCAGAAGGGACTTACGGGCGACATCGTGATTCCTGAGACCGTGAGATACGGCGGAGATGACTATACGGTTACCACCGTGCAGAGCAACGCCTTCAGCGGAAACGACATTACGGGAGTTGTGCTTCCCAACACTGTTACCGTGATGGGCTCGTCGTGCTTCTCGTCGTGTTCTAAGCTTGTATCGGCAGACCTGCCCGACAACATAACTTCGCTGGGTGGCAACAGCTTCTCTTTCTGTTACTCTCTTAAGTCGGTAGACCTGCCCGAAGCTCTCGTATCGCTCGGTGATATGTGCTTTGAGAGCTGCAACATGCTTGAGGCGATTGAGCTGCCGGCAGGAGTTACATCGCTGGGCAGCGCATGTTTCTCAGGCTGCGACAGGCTTAAGGCAATCAGTCTGCCCAAGGGCATCACGGAGCTTGGCTATCAGTGCTTCTACGCCTGCAAGAGCCTCACGTCGGTAACTCTGCCGGCAAGTCTGACCACTATGGGCGAGAGCTGCTTCCACAGCTGCTCGTCGCTTGGATCGGTGAAGTTTGAGGGAAGCTTGACGGAGCTGAAGAAGAGATGCTTCTATCATTGCACTTCGCTCGAGTCGATAGACATCCCGCAGGGTGTGAGGGAGCTTGGCGAGGAGTGTTTCTCGGGCTGCACTTCGCTCACGTCGGTCAGTCTGCCCGACGGCATCACCGACTTAAGGAGCAGTTGCTTCTCAGGCTGCACTGCTCTTCAGGCAATAACATTGCCCAACAGCATAGACAACATAGAGAGCAGATGCTTCGAGAGCTGCTCAGCTTTAGAGTCGATAGTTGTGCCGAGCGGCGTAACGAGGCTCTACGAAAAATGTTTCAGCTACTGCTCAAAGCTGGCTTCGGTAACCCTGCCGGAGAGTATCGAGAAGCTGTATGATGACTGCTTCAGCAACTGCATCTCGCTCAGCGGAATAGCTCTGCCTGCCGGACTGAAGAACACCAGCATGTCATAATCAAAAGCCTCATCTGCAGCAAAATCATTGCTGACAGTGCGGTACATGACAGCTTCCGTGTGCTGAATCTTATTCTTATCCAGCAGATTCTTCACGTCATCATTGTGTACATCCGACATCGGTACCAAGTACTTTTCAGTCTTATGCTTAACAATGGAAGGTATCAAATCGTCAATCTTCCCGGTGTTTCCGAAGAAAATCTTACGCTTACGATACTGCACATACTTTTGGATATACAGAGCAACGGCCTCCGTCACGCAGAAATACTTCATTGTTTCGGGAATTGTCACACGCAATTCTGTACACAAGTGGAAGAAATGATCAATAGCATGACGCGAAGTAAAAATAACGGCAGTATGATCCAAGACCGAAATTTTCTGTTGTCTGAACTCTTTCGCTGAAAGGCTCTCCACTTTGATAAATGGGCGAAAATCTATTTTCACACCATACTTCTCGGCGATGTCGTAGTAAGGAGATTTCTCTGATGCCGGTTTCGGCTGCGACACAAGTACTTTCTTAATTTTCAACGTCCTAAAATTTTATTATCAAATAATCGTTTAGCTGCGTCACGCCTTGATATAACACAAAACAAGGCATGATTTCAAGGGCACAAAAGTACACAATTAAAAGCAAACCGCCATATAAATTGTTACAAAAAAGCTTTAACCACTTGTATAACATCAATATTTTAGCAAAAAAGGCTAAAATCAATCCTATTATTATCGTCAGCTGCAAACTCAAATCAAAATAGACTATGAACAGAGCAAACGGGAAAAGGGCGAATCCCAAGTAATAAAGTAGCGTAGAATAGGACTCAAGCCATAGCGTTGTAACACTTTCGTCAAAAAAAATCCAACCCAGAAAAGAGTAGAGCATCCACTTCAAGCACAAATAGAAGAGACACACACCGATGTAAATCCCCAGCAGAAGCCCCGGCGACACATGACGTACCAGTTCCGGCTGTATATCATTGAAGTAGCTGAAGATACAGACACCCGCAAGGATGCAAGTCTGCAGGATGAGCAGCAGCAAATAGCGCATATCGGCGGCTGTGGAAGTGGCAAATATGCTGGTACGTTCGCGATGAAGCAGGAAATCCTTCACCAGCTGCAGCAGGAACTTGCGGCTGCGTGACAAAACATAGGCCGACAGAAAGAAACAGCACAAAAGAACCACGGTGATGCCATCGTCCATTCTCGGAGAATATGGAATAGGAATCCCCTCCGTCCCCACTACTGCCCAAGCCATCAACAGCCCTATCATATTGCAGCGAATTTACGGATGGAGGCGTCCCACAAGGGAGTGGTATACATCAGTTCCACGGCTTCCTGCGGTGTCTGCGCCACATGCCAGATGGCACCGTGCTGCACGCGCATGAAGTTTTCGTCCACTGCCTGCCGGAGCATATCGAGCAGAGGGTCGAAATAGTTCTTGACATTCAGTATCACAATCGGGTTCAGATACAGTCCGAGTTGCTTCCAAGTGATGATTTCCAGCAGTTCTTCCAGGGTGCCGCAACCACCGGGCAGGGCGATGACGGCATCGCTCAGGTCGGCCATTGTCTTTTTCCGCTGGTGCATGCTTTCCACTTCCACGAGTTGGGTAAGTCCGGTGTGATGCCATCCCTGCTCCACCATGAAGCGGGGAATGACGCCCGTCACCTCTCCCCCTGCCCGGAGTGCCGCATCGGACACAGCGGACATCAGTCCCATATTTCCCGCACCATTAATCAGGCGAATTTGCCGCTGCCCCAGCAGAGTGCCCAACTCACGGGCTGCATCGAAATAAACGGAATCTATCTTTGTGCTCGAAGCACAATATACGCATACGGAATTTATCTTGTTCATCATCTTGTTACTTCCTTTTTTAGGTACCGCCACAAAGGTACATGATTTCGGGGAGATTTGAAACAAATTTCTTTCTTCCCACTTACGACGGGGGATTTTTCATGAGTCAATAACGGATTATGTGTGCCGCAGGCACTGATAAGGCACATTAAACAGAGCTACACCCTTTGCCCCGGATAGCTACACCCTTTGGGGTAAATGGCTACACCATGTCAGGGAAAGGGTGTAGCCTTATATAAAAGGTAAAATTCCCTGTTGACATATAGTGATGAAAGCAGGGAATCGTTCACTTTATTGAATCAGAGGACCTTATATATCAATATTCGAGCCAAAAGTAATCCGTCAAGGTCAATCCGATTAATAGGATTATTCCCGCAATAAGCATAGAGACTTGTATTGAAGTAATTTTCAGCAGAAGGGTCCACCGTCGTAAACCTTCCCAGCGCAGCATCATACATGCGTGCCCCATAATCATACAGATTCAACCCCTTCTTGCCATCGTACTCCTTGCCGTTGTATTTATAAGGCTGCACATTGCCTGAACTTGCAAACACACCACCGAAGGGATAGTAATGGTTCGCTTCCTCAACAGCACCGCTGGAACTGAGGACAACGCGGTTGTTTCCCTGATGGTCCTGCAGGTAATAGTGATACTTCTTGTCCGAAAGCGTAACATACCCCTCTTCCGTAAGAAGAAGCTTGGCAACACCGTTTTCATAGACCACATTGCAGCAATACACAGTAGGAACCGGATTGCCCGAACCATCTGCCTCCTTATACATCATGCGCCGCTTGATGCCGTCGGCAGTATAGCCATACTGTATGAAACCGCCGGAAGCAAAAGTGACGCCCGTTGGCAAATTTAATACATTATACGTAATATTGCTAATTCCCTTGTTTAAATCTTTGGTCAAATTGCCGTTCGCATCATAAACGTACTCGTTCGCCTGCTTAACACCGTCCTTGAACTCGAAGCCATTGTTGTAAGCAGAAGTCGTAGCGGTATCGTCCACATGATTCAGCAGATTGCCCGTAAGAATGATTAGGGCGTAGACTGATGCGGAGGTCTGCCCGTAGCACTGCGAAGACAGGACATTGTCGTTCTTGTCGTAACCGGTCACCTTTTCTGTATAGCGGCCTGCGCCGTGGGTGAAAGCAGTCAGACGGTTAAGGCCGCCGTATCAGTATTAGAAAGAAAAAAGCTATCCTAACATGCAAGATATAAGATATCTGATGTTAGGATAGCGATAAAATAGTCAATTCATATCAGGTCAAGACGCCCTAATTATCAATACAAAAGAGACTGCGTTTGTTTATGATAAACTGCATTTTTCTTTTGAAGATTTACGGCTATTGACAAGAGAAGCTATTAAATAAAAGATATTAATGATTACATAGCATAGAAAAAACTGCCACACTTTAATCGTTTCTTTTAGCCACTCCTCAACCCATAAGATATCAATTTTATCCCCACATCGATTTTCAATCTCATATTTATAACTAATTTCACAATTAATAATTGCGCATACAATTACTAATGAAAGAATTATTGATGTGGCAACAAACACAATTCTAAGCCATTTCATAATCTATCTTGTTTTATAAACTACACCTCCAGGTTTGGATATTCTCACTAAATGATTCTGCATTGATATTGGAAGAATAAATCTGTTGACAATAGGAATAGTAGTCCATGTTCCAAAATTGCTTGTTTGTTGTAGCCTTGTCTCTTTCAGAGCATTTGACCCGCTTTTATTCAATACATCAGATACCATTGTTGTACAATTATTACTTGTCAGCTTATATTCATCAATAATACGAGCAGAAGAACTGTTATAATAATCACTTTTAGGATTATCTGGCATTGTAGTTGACATATTAAACTTTTCGTCTAAAATATTAGCAACTTTTTCATCTGCCACATCTGTTACTACAAATACAGACATTCCGCCAGCTGCTTTTTTGTCATTGTAAGCTTTTGCTTCATCCCCCATTAACTTTAAAAGAACACCGGAACCGTTTCCTAAAGAATTAGAGCTTCTATCTGGTCCTTTGTTAGTCCCATTGTATCGTCCGTAGCTATAAACAGTCATATTAGATCCTTCACCAACACTAATCCACGTGTGACCAAAGGACTGAGTTTCAGTGTAAACTCTAATACTATCTCCATTCACATCAATATTCCCAACCGGACTATTCGCCCCATACTGATACGGAGACATCGAATAATATTTCTCGGCAAATCTGTCATTCGTCGTAAACCTACCCAATACCGCATCATAATGCCTCGCCCCATAATCATACCAGTTCACCCCTTTCTTCGCATCAAGCTCCTTGCCGTTGTACTTGTAAGGCTGCACATTGCCTGAACTTGCAAACACCCCTCCGAATGGATAGTAATGGTTCGTCTCCTCTACCGTGCCGCTCTGGTTGATGACTACCCGATTGTTACCCTGATGGTCTTTCAAATAATAATGGTACTTGTTGTCGCTCAAAGTAACATAACCCTCATCAGTCAGTAGCAGCTTCTGAACACCGTTCTCATAGACCACGTTTCCGCAATAGTCCGTCGTGGTGGTAGTGCTGCCTGTCTTATGGACAGTTTTCAGCTTTGTGCCGTCGGCTGCATAGGTATAGGTGACGGTGCTGCCGTCATTGAACGTCACCACACTGGGCAAATTTAAGCAATTATACGATATATTGGTAATTCCCTTGTTCAAATCTTTAGTTAAATTCCCGTTGGAATCGTAGTTGTATTCATTCGCCTGCTTCACGCCGTCCTTGAACTCGAAACCGTTGTTGTAAGCAGATGTGGCTACAGCATCATCTACACGGGTCAACTGATTACCACCGAGGGTGAAAGTCAGGTTATCTATCAGACCATAGGTAGAAGCTCCGGTTTGACCGTAGCGTTGCAGGGTCTTGATGTTGCCGTTCTTGTCATAGGCGGTTACATTCTCACTGAAACGGTCGGTGTTCGTATTGATGCCGGCTGTTTCGCCGTAGGTCGCGTTCAGCAGCCTGTCCAGCCCGTCGTAGGTGAACTTGTAGCCGCGGACGGTGCTTTCCGTTCCCGACTTCCAAGTCATGCTGCTGATGCTGTTATTGTATTTGGCTGTTGTAAAACAAATTCCGCGTAAGCTTGCTTCCACTGATACCCGTCAGTCAGCCGCGGACATTGTAAGTGTACGACTGCTTGTTCACGGCAGAACCGTGCAACGACTTGCTCTGTAGACGGCCCAGATTGTCATAAGCGTAGGCGGCAAGCGTTACCTTACTCGAATCATCAACCTGATACTTCAAGAATAGTTCACGTTGAACAGGCTGATTATGAGATGTCCGACAAGACAATACCTCTCAAGGTGTCAGGAATACTAAAAAGTCCAAAGATTAGATACAATGCCCCCTAAAAGTTGGATAAAATACTTTTAGGGGGCATCTCAGCAATATTAAAACACATCAGATGAAGAATATCTGCTGCAAATCACTTCGTTACCTTCGTCCATACTTCCTTAACATATACACCAAAACTATAAAATTCATAATAGGGACCAATATATATATCATAGGCAATTCAAAGAATAGAAATAAAAGGAACATTATAAGACCTAAAGCTACTGAATATAAAAAGCATATACCTAAAAATATAATGTTATAGGTATTACTCTTAATAACTATTCCAAGAAATGATATTAATAACAATATGATTGCGGCAATAAAGGTCTCAATGGATTTAAACGATAAAAGCCAAATACTTTGTACAGCCCCAAAAAACGGTATTGTTAATTTTAATATATTCCCTTTTAGTATCATTTATTTCTCCTTATTATGTATCCTAATGGATTGTTCTTTTCTATAGCCTGATATGCCTTACTTGGCAAATAAGGATTTACTTTTACATTGAAAATGTTCCCAGTTTGCCTATTGGTTACTTTCATTTTGTTCATTGTTTCTATACCAGCTTTATTTAATGATTTTTGAACTACGATGGAACAATGATTGCCCACTAAAGAATACCCTTGATCTACAGTTTCAAGAAATGTATTCTTGATGATTCTATCCTGTTTCTCCGTTGTCGGAATAAGATAGCCTTCTTGATAGCCATAACCATTAACCTTGCCACTTTCTAGGTCCTCCTTAGAAGTATTCTGATTATACTCACTATCCAGAAATGCTTGGGGAGTAGGCCAAGAAAGCTCCCCTTTATTATCTTGAGGACCGCCTCCTAAACTTCCTTCTGTCGAGTTATATATTTTATCGCCATTGAAAGAATAGTATTCCCAACGATTAGAACTATTCTGAATTAATAAACCTAAATGTTCACCACTCGTATAATTAAGTACTACAATACTATCTCCGTTCACATCAATATGCTTAACTGGATTATTAGCCCCATACTGATACGGAGACATCGAATGATACTTCTCAGCAAATCTGTCATTAGTCGTAAACCTACCCAATGCCGCATCATAATGCCTTGCACCATAATCATACCAGTTCAACCCCTTCTTCGCATCAAGCTCCTTGCCGTTATACTTATAAGGCTGGGTATTGCCTGTACTTGCAAACACACCACCGAACGGATAGTAATGGTTAGTCTCCTCTACAGTGCCACTCTGGTTGATTACTACACGGTTGTTCCCCTGATGGTCTTTCAAGTAGTAATGATACTTGCCGTCGCTCAAAGTAACATAGCCTTCATCGGTCAGCAGCAACTTCTGAACACCGTTCTCATAGACCACGTTTCCGCAATAGTCCGTCGTGGTGGTA
>ENA-OPAK01000706-OPAK01000706.1-human-gut-metagenome-genome-assembly--contig:-NODE-706-length-11608-cov-2.115554_pt1 | contig 11608 bp, 6 predicted proteins | sample MGYA00241055_ERZ501426 | MGnify/ENA primary metagenome ERZ501426 (study PRJEB25962, sample SAMEA2042626) | human gut metagenome | biome: human gut; feature: human-associated habitat; material: faeces... | reverse complement strand
ACCTGTCGCAGACCCTGATCTAGCGCGTCAGGAAGGTGCTTTTCGACAAGATAGAAAATCAGGACGCGGCGTTCTATAACGTATACCGCACCGGCGACATCATGACCCGCGTTTCATCCGATCTTGACATGGTTCGTCACTCCATCGCATGGATAATCAAGACCATCGTTGAGTGCATCGTGCTGTTCTCGGCTTCGCTGATATTTTTCTTTACCATGGATTGGCTGATGGCGCTTTGTATGATTTCGCTGACTCCGGTGATACTGTTGATCACTTGGCTTTTCAAGCGCAGGGTAGGCCCCCTTTACGTTGATCTTCGCGAGAAGCTCTCCAGAATGAACACCGCCGCCGAGGAGAACATCTCTGGCAACCGCGTGGTAAAGGCGTTTGCCCGCGAGGACTACGAAATGAATCGGTTCGACGAATTCAGCCAGGAGTACAACAAGGCAAACAAGAAAGCGGCGTTCATGTGGCTGAAGTTTTTCCCGTACCTTGAGGTCACTGCGCAGTCGCTGTCTGTTGTAATGCTAATCGCCGGCGGACTTTTCGTAGTGTTCGGACGTATCACAATGGGGCAGTATGCGGCTTTCTCGGGTCTTATCTGGACGCTTTCCAACCCGATGAGAACGCTCGGGAACATTGTTAACGATCTCCAGCGATTCACCGCTTCCGCAAACAAGATAATCGAGATCTACTACGGAAGCCCCCGCATAGTCGACCGCAACGACGCGGTAGACAAGCCCGGCAGATTTGACGGCAAAATCGAGTTCGACCACGTCAGCTTCTCTTACGACAACACAGAGGTGCTCAAGGATATCTCCTTTACAGTGGAGCCTGGAGAGACCGTCGTAGTAATGGGCGAGACAGGCTCGGGCAAGACTACTCTTGCGGAGCTTATACCGCGTATCTATGATGTAAACAGCGGCGAGGTCAGGGTCGACGGAGTTAATGTGACCCACCTGAAACTCAAGCAGCTCCGCCACAATATAGGATTCGCAACCCAGGACGTGCTGCTGTATTCCGATACGATAGACGGCAACATCAGCTTCGGCGATTCCGATATGCCCGAGGAGGACGTTGTAAAGTACGCAAAGGCGGCAGACGCGGACGGCTTTATCAGGAAGCTTTCCGACGGTTACGAGACCATCGTCGGCGAGCGCGGCGTGGGACTTTCCGGCGGACAGAAGCAGCGAATCTCCCTTGCAAGAGCGCTTGCGGTAAAGCCTTCGATACTGATACTCGACGATACGACCTCCGCAGTCGACCTGGAAACTGAAAAGCATATCCAGAACGCTCTTGCAAACCTTGATTTCCCTTGCACGAAGCTGATAATCGCACAGCGTATTTCCACGGCGAAGTACGCCGATAAGATAATCGTGCTGAAGGACGGAAAGATATCCGAGCAGGGAACACACGAAGAACTTATAAAGCAGCACGGCTACTACCGTGAAGTATTCGATTTGCAGAAGTAAGGAGGGATACAGATGGCTAGAAATAAATTCGACGTCGACGAAGTACTTGAGACCCCGTTCGACATACGGCACCTGAAACGTTCGCTGGTCTATGCGGCGAAATACAAGAAGCGCATCGCGATATCCCTGATACTCAGCGCCCTAGGCTCTGTGATAGGGCTGTTATCGCCGCTGATAGTTCAGAATGCGATTGATAATTACATGATACCGGTCGACCAGGCTTCCGCCGTGGCACCGGATGACCGCGTGAAGTACATCATACTGAGCGGAGTGGCGGTGCTGGCGTGCATTATCGTGAGCGTTATATTTGCGAAGATACGTTCGGTGATGATGACTAAGGTGGGTCAGGATATTGTCTACGATATCAGAAAGGACCTTTTCGAGCACATGCAGCGGCTCAGCTTTGAGTACTACGACAGCCGTCCGCACGGCAAGATACTTACCCGAATCATCAACTACATCAACGCGATATCCGACCTGATGACCAACGGACTTATCAACTTTATCCTTGAGATAATCAACCTGGTGTTCATCACAATATTCATGTTTTTCGTGAACTGGCAGCTCGCGCTTGTTACAATGGCTGGGCTTCCTGTGTACGCATTCATAATGCTGGTTATCAAAAACGGTCAGCGCAAGGCGTGGCAGCAGGTTTCAAACAAGAGTTCCAACCTCAATGCGTATCTGCATGAGAGCATAGTCGGCGTAAAGATATCCCAGATGTTCACCCGCGAGGAAGAAAACGCTGAGATCAACGATAAACTCGCAAAGAAGTACAAAAAGGCGTGGATGAAGGCAGTTTCCTATTCAAACCTAGTATGGCCGAGCACCGATGTTGTGTCCATCATCGTCAGAGCGTTCATCTTTTTGGTCGGACTTATAGGAATGCGCGGCATGGTGTCGTTTGGTACGATCATTGCAATGACGGATTATTCCGCGAGATTCTGGCAGCCGCTGATGAACCTCTCCAACCTGATGAATACCTTTATAAACGCAGTCGCAAATCTCGAGCGTATCTTTGAAATGATGGACGAGCCGGTAACAGTCGACGACGCTCCCAACGCGGTTGAAATGCCCGAGATACACGGAGATGTACACTTTAAAGATGTCACCTTCGCATATGAGCCGGGAATCAACATTCTGGAACATCTGTCGTTTGACGTAAAGGCAGGCGAGAGCGTAGCGCTTGTAGGACCTACCGGGGCCGGTAAAACGACGATAGTAAACCTGCTGTCGAGATTCTATAACCTGAGCGGCGGAGAAGTCCGCATTGACGACAGCGACATTTCAAATGTAACGCTGCACTCCCTGCGTTCGCAGATGGGCATAATGCTTCAGGACAGCTTCATATTCAGCGGAACAATCCGGGACAACATAGCATATGGAAAGCTTGACGCCACAGACGATGAAATCCGGACAGCGTGCTCAATAGTCGGTATCGACAACTATATTGAGTCGCTGCCTGACGGATACAACACGGTGGTGAACGAGCGCGGCTCGGGACTTTCCCAGGGTCAGAAGCAGCTTATAGCGTTTGCTAGAACGATAGTTTCAGACCCGAAGATACTTGTGCTTGATGAAGCGACTTCCTCGATAGACGCCATGACCGAGAGGTATTTACAGCATGGCCTTGATCACCTGATGCGTGGCAGAACGTCGTTTATAATCGCGCACCGTCTTTCCACGATACGTAGCTGCGACCGGATCATGTACGTTTCCAATAAGGGAATAACCGAAGCGGGAACGCACGATGAGCTGATGGCGAAGAAAGGCGATTATTACAAGCTTTATACTGCGCAGTCGGTATAATAGAAAATCGCTCCGGGTTTCCGGAGCGATTTTTTTAGAGGTGACCTTATACAAAAATGCGCCGCAGGATATGCGGCGCAAATTATTTGAGCTATTAAGATTAAGCCTTGCCAACAGAACCGAACAGTTCCATCTTCTCCTTAACCTTAGCCTTGATAGCCTCAGTACCGGGTGCGAGGAGCTTTCTGGGATCGAAGCCCTTGCCCTGGAGATCCTTGCCCTCTTCGATGTACTTTCTTGTAGCTTCCTGGAATACGAGCTGGCACTCGGTGTTAACGTTGATCTTAGCAACGCCGAGAGAAATAGCCTTCTTGATCATATCGTCAGGAATGCCAGTGCCGCCGTGAAGTACGAGAGGCATGTCGCCAACTTCTGCCTTGATCTTAGCAAGCGTATCGAAGGAAAGACCGGGCCAGTTTGCGGGATACTTGCCGTGGATATTACCGATACCAGCAGCCAGCATTGTAACGCCCAAGTCAGCAACCATCTTGCACTCCTTAGGATCAGCGCACTCGCCCATACCGATTACGCCGTCTTCCTCGCCGCCGATAGAACCTACCTCAGCCTCGAGGGAGATACCGAGGATATCGCAGGTGTTTACAAGAGCAGTAGTCTTTGCGATGTTCTCTTCGATCGGATAGTGAGAGCCGTCGAACATGATGGAGGAGAAGCCTGCGTTGATGCAAGCCTTAGCGCCTTCGAAGGTGCCGTGGTCAAGGTGCAGAGCAACCGGAACGGTGATGTGAAGGTTCTCAATCATGCCCTTTACCATGCCGACGATGGTGGAATAACCGCACATATACTTGCCTGCGCCCTCAGAAACACCGAGGATAACAGGAGACTTGCACTCCTCTGCGGTGAGAAGGATAGCCTTTGTCCACTCAAGGTTGTTGATGTTGAACTGTCCTACTGCGTAGTGACCAGCCTTAGCTTTCTTTAACATTTCTGTTGCTGAAACTAACATTTGTAAAATCCTCCGTAAAATTATATTTGGATACAACGTACCCACTTACGCTGATTATACCCCATATAATAAGAAAATAAAAGAATTTTTAGCCAAAAGTTCAACATATAGTTAGTTTGAACTTATCGATAGAAATGAAAAAAATAAAACATTTATAAAGAATAGCCCGCCTTAATTGCATTGAAAAAAATTAAATGCTATGATTTGCCAGTAATAATGACAAATCTATCAAAGTGTAATGCATATAGAACATAATACGTTATGTGTATGCACACAGACGTGGCGCAAAGCACCTTACTATGCTTTTGCACAATATAATCTTAAAAAGGGAGGACATAATGCTTCAGCTTAAGAACATCGTGAAGGATTACCATACTGGTGATGAAGTTGTTCAGGCGCTCAAGGGTGTATCTGTGAACTTCAGAAGAAATGAGTTCGTGTCCATACTTGGCCAGTCGGGTTGTGGAAAGACAACACTTCTGAACATAGTGGGCGGACTGGATCAGTATACCAGTGGAGATCTGGTTATCAATGGCAAGTCGACAAAGGATTTCAAGTCAAGAGACTGGGATTCATATAGAAACAATTCAGTCGGATTCGTATTCCAGAGCTACAATCTGATACCGCACCAGTCGGTATTGTCAAATGTAGAGCTTGCGCTTACTTTGTCTGGAGTATCAAAGGCAGATAGAAGAAAGAGAGCGAAGGAGGTTTTGGAGAAGGTTGGTCTGGGAAATCAGATTCACAAGAAACCAAACCAGATGTCCGGTGGACAGATGCAGAGAGTTGCCATCGCCAGAGCACTCATAAACGATCCGGATATTCTGTTGGCTGATGAGCCAACGGGTGCACTTGACACAGAGACAAGTGTTCAGATCATGGAGCTGCTCAAAGAAATAGCCAAGGACAAGCTGGTTATTATGGTTACTCATAATCCGGAGCTGGCACAGCAGTACTCAACAAGGATCGTAAAGCTCCTCGATGGAAATATAATAGACGATTCCAATCCGTTTTCAGATGAGGACGAGGCGAAGGAGGATGACGGAAGTTATGCTCCGAGGAAGACATCCATGAGTATGTTCACAGCGTTCTCGCTGAGTCTGAACAACCTCATGACCAAGAAGGGAAGGACATTCTTAACAGCATTTGCCGGAAGTATAGGAATCATAGGAATAGCACTTATATTGTCGCTATCGTCTGGATTCCAGAAGTACATAAACGATGTACAGGAGGAGACACTTGCCACGTATCCGGTGCAGATAACGAAGAAGGCAATGGATTACAGTGAACTGCTCTCCAAGATGGTAGGTAACAACGAGGAGGATTCAGATCACAATCACGCTGGCGAGGACAAGGTATATTCGGGAGATATCATGGGAGACATGCTCGTGTCCATGGTGTCAGATGTGAAGGAAAACGACCTTGAGTCATTTAAGAATTATATAGAAGACGATGCAAACGGTTTCACCAAGTATACAAGTGATATAACATACACATATGATACACCATTATATGTGTTTAACGAGAACAGTGCAAATGGCGGTGTTGCCCAGGTAAATCCAAGCACCACAATGACAGATATGGGATTTGGAGGTATGGCGGAGGCACAGGAGTCAACGGCAGATTTCATGTCGGCATTCAGCTACGGTTCATCGTCAATGGACATGTGGACACAGATGCTTGACAACGACACTCTGCTCAAGCAGCAGTACGATGTGCTGGCAGGACACTGGCCTGAGAATAAGAACGAGGTTGTACTTGTCGTCGACAAGAACAATGAGATAAGTGATTTTACACTGTATACTCTTGGACTTAGGGATTCAAAGGAACTGAGCGATATGGTTTCAACCATACTTGCTGGCGGAGAGGTACCGGAGCTTGAGCAGATGGTGTTTACATACGATGACCTTCTTAATCTCAAGTTTAAGGTTGTGCTTCCGGGCGATCTGTACAAGAAGAATGATGATGGAACATACACAGATATGAGTTCTGATGCTGATTTTCTGAAGTCTGCCGTGGCCGGGGGCCTTGAAGTAAAGGTGTCGGCAGTAATCAGGGCTTCGGATAAAGCGTATGCAACTACCATGCAGCCGGGATATATAGGTTACACATCGGAGCTTGCCAATTACATAGTTTCAGAGAACGAGAAGACAGATGTGCTTAAGGCTCAGATGGATAATCCTGATACTGACATATTTACAGGAATGCCATTTTCAGATGGCAAGGAACTGACAGCGGATGATGTGGATATGGATTCTGTTATGCAGCAGCTTATGGCTTCAGGTCAGGTTACTGAGGACATGCAGGCACAGATGGCGTCCATGACCAAGGATCAGCTCTTCGATATGCTCAAGGGTTACGGTTTCTTCCAGGAGTCAACATCTACTTATGAGGATAACATGTCAAAGCTTGGATATGCAGAGCTTGCAAAGCCGGCTTCCATCAACCTCTACTGTGCAGAATTTGCGGATAAGGACGAGATAACAAAGCTCATAGACAAGTACAACGAGGATTATCCTGACAAGGAGATCACATACACTGATTACATCGGAATCATGCTGTCATCGGTGACCAAGATCATCAACGCGATAACCTATGTACTCATTGCATTTGTGGCAATTTCATTGATAGTTTCATCCATCATGATCGGAATAATTACATATATCTCAGTTCTTGAGAGAACAAAGGAGATTGGTATTCTGCGAAGCATAGGAGCTTCAAAGAAGGATATCTCAAGAGTGTTCAATGCGGAGACATTTATCATAGGTCTCTTCTCAGGACTCATAGGAATCGGCGTGACGATGCTGATCAATATACCGATCAGTAAGGTGATAGAGAGTTATATCAACGTTGCCGGTGTATCGGCGCTTCCTTGGAAGGGTGGAGTGATGCTGGTAATCATCAGCGTTATACTGACATTGATCGGAGGACTTATCCCATCGAGAATTGCAGCTAAGAAGGATCCTGTTATAGCGCTCAGAAGTGAGTAATTATAAATTATCTGAATACAAAAAGAAAAGGCTGCCATCTCTGGCAGCCTCTTCTTTTTGTATTAAAAGGGAGTGACTGCAACTACATTATGTGAGGGGAGGGTGTTGCAGTCGTTTATGAAAAAGGGGATGTAAACAACTCGCTTACGCTCTCGCTGTTTACATTTAATAATATACTGAGAAAATGTGTTCTAATTTTGGAGAAGTTGTGTAGAAAATGTGTTTTTCGGGTAAAAATATGAAGATGCTGTAAGAAATTTAAAGGATATAAAAACAGCATAAGGCAGACATGGCTAGAAATTAGAAAGGTAAGTAAAGGTATGAGACAAAATGTGTATTGTCCTGTTTATTTTTGCTGATTATATAATGTATAATGGTAGAAATGTATTTAGGAGGATAAACAGATGGCAGGAAGTCATATAGCAATACCAACCATTCTTAAGATCGGAAAGGGAACCCTGAATGATCTGGGCAAATATATAAGTGCTTCCGGGATGAAGAATGCTGTTATTTATTTTGGAAATGGACTCATAGACATGTTTGGACAGCAGGTCATGGATTCTCTGAAGAAGGAAAATGTGACAGTTGTGGAGTACAGAGAGCTGGATTCCACCAATATAGAGGATATAATCAAGCTGGCATTTGATATAGATGCGAAGGCCCAGGTGATCGTGGGTATCGGCGGAGGAAAGGTTATTGATGTGGCAAAGTATGCGGCATATCTCAGAAAGCTTCCTTTTATAAGTATTCCGACATCGGCGTCATCGGACGGATTCTCAAGCGCCAGCGCATCACTTATGGTAAATGGACGCCGTACCTCGGTGCCTGCAAGGATGGCATACGGAATCATAGCGGATACGGAGATCATCAAGTCTGCACCGGAGAGATTCCTTTACTCAGGAATCGGCGACATGGTATCCAAGATCACATCCCTCTACGACTGGCTTTTCGAGTCAGACCTTGGATATTCAGAGATGAATGATTTCGCGGTTATGATCGCGAAGAAGGCGGTGAACAGCTTTGTCAGAACGCCATTTGAGACGATCAAGGATGACCTGTTCCTGAAGGAGCTTCTTGATTCCCTTGCCATGAGTGGCGTTGCAAATGAGATAGCAGGCGGAAGTACACCGACATCCGGAAGTGAGCACCTTATCTCACATGCACTTGACAAGATGCTTGAACAGCCACAGCTCCATGGAATCCAGGTAGGAATCGCAACCTATATCATGGCGGTCGTTCAGGATCACAGATATGTCAGAGTAAATGCTATATTTGAGAAGACCGGTTTCTGGGATTATGTAGCTACACTTGATCTCAAGAGAGAAGATTATGCAAAGGCGATAGACATGGCACCACAGATAAAGCCTCACAGACACACATACCTTCACGAGGAGAAGTACAGAGAACTTGCCAAGAAGGTTCTGTATGAGGACGAGGTACTTAAGAGAGTATTCGACTAAGAAAAAAGGTGTGAAGAATGGTACTGCAAGGTGGAAAAACAGTGTATCGTGTAAAACAATGAACAGTATGTGGATGCCAGCCGTGTAGGGCATTGCCAGGAGAGTATTATATGGAAGAAAACAATTTCGGATATGGCTTTGGACATGATGACTATGGGAGATTTGAGCAGGATATTGACCAGGACACAGCATATGTGATCAGACCTGAGCAGATGGGCGGTGGAGCTTCCCCGCAGCCACAGATAAAGAGGACGATCCCTATAGTTACGATTGCATTGATAGTGGCAAATGTCATAGCTGGCATCATGTGCATCGGTGTGGACAATTACTCCAGAACCGGTGGACTCAACTATCAGTACGTGAAGCTGAATGGCGAGTATGGACGACTTATATCGGCGATGTTCCTGCATTCTGGCTTTGATCATCTCTTTGGCAATATGTTTGCACTATATATGTTTGGCTCCACGGTGGAGAGAAAACTTGGCTCCCTGAGGACGACTATCATATACTTTGTATCAGGAATTGTTGCCGGGATCATATCCATGAATGTGTATCATATGACTGATCCTGACAGAATGCATTTCTCTATAGGAGCATCAGGGGCGGTGTTCGGAATCATATGTGCTGCTGTGTTCCTGACATTCATGGGCAACAGGAAAGCAAGCAGAAAAGATATGATGGTATCCATAGTTGTTGTGGTCATATATGCTCTGTATACAAATGAGAAGAATATAGATATCTATGCGCATGTGGGTGGTGCGATCGTGGGAGGAATCCTTGCATTTGCACTGAATATCAAGCGGTGGGAGAAGTTCAGGGAGAACAAATTCTGCAAGCTTTTGGCAGTCATACTCACATTGTCCATGTGCGTGACAGGTATCGGTGAGGCGGGGATCGGCAAAGATGCAGCCGATCTTCCGGATAAGAGGATAGATTATATAAAGGAACAGAAGATATTCCCGGATGGAGACACAACCTATGGGGATGGTCTGGATGCCTATTGCAGCGATGAACACTGGCAGGCATTTGTCGCGACGGACGGAAGTCAGATAGTGCAGTTTGAAGGGAATGCCACATATAAGGGGCAGCAGGTGACGGTCACAGTCCAGTTTCAGATAGAGGGTGACTGCGAGGGCTATCAGCCGGGATATGTCGGGCTGAATGATGTGGGACAGAACAGTGAGAGTGCCACGGAATTCATGTTGACAGTGTGTGGAAGATCGATAAATGAGCTGAAGTACGGAAGATAAATATCGTTGTGTGAACAAAAGTGTCATGGTATACTAAATTTGTGTGTCCATATGCGGATAGAGAAGCTATGTGTCTCAGAATATGGGCAGATATATCAGGAAAAGTATATGGTATAAGATCTATTATAATCAGGAAAGTACAGAGATAGAGAAAACATGGCACTCAAATACGTGATGATAAATGACATAATTGAAGAACATAATGCAAGAATGCAGAATCTGAGGAAATATTACCCGTTTTTTGTTCTGGCTGAGACCACATTTGCGCAGTATAAGGAAGGTCGTTATGCACAGCTGGACATGGGTTATATAACCATGGCGATTCTGCGTTTTTTTATTCAGGAGAACAGCTTCAATGAGCGTGAAGTGTCATACGATGAATATGAGGAATTCATGGGGCAGCTCCTTGACCGTGATTTCGATGTGGAGATCGCGGGAGATGACAGGGCTGACCTGATAATGTATATATTTGACAAGATCAAGAACGATGGAAGAGCATTTGAATTCACGTTCTATGATCCGGGAAAGAAGCAGCGCAAGACGGGACGAGTGAAGCTGATAGACAGCCATATAGTGGATGGGAAGGGTCTGTATTTCATTACTGCGGATGGAATCGAATTCTATCTGGACACCAAGGAGATCAAGGACGAGAGCAAGATCAACGTGCAGCAGCTTCTTCTGGAAAAGATGATCGTTGGAGAGAACTTCCGTGGCGGTATCGAGGTCGTGCGCAGGATCAATAGCGAGGTGAACAGGCTGATCCGCGAGAAGGATGAGATAGTAAATCTTCTGTCCATCGACGTGTTCAAGGGCGCGGAGGAGTACGAGAATTATATGAAGACCGTCGGCAAATGGTTCGCTGACGAGCAGAAGCTCTTTGCCAAGAACAAAGCTCTGGTGGACAAAGCGATCACTAAGGCGAGCTATGATAATATGGGCAAGGGCAACCTGAAAGCTATGGAGGAGATAAGCCAGCTTGAGCTTGAACTCAAGAGGACCATCATCAAGCACGGAAGTCTGATAAGCAGCACAATGGAGCTGCAGAACATATCGGACAATATCATACACAAGGCGAAGCTTCAGAAACTTAGACCTGCATTTGACTTTGCAGGACAGCTTCAGAGTATCATAAAAGAGGACAGACCGGATAAGATACTCACCATACTTGCGCCTCTCTTCGCTCCGAGGATCGTGAAAACGTTCAGCATGACATCCATAGATCACATGCTCACGCTGAAGTCCGAGGACAATGCGAAGACCACAAAGGTGAAGAAGGAGCAGCTTGATCCGAACTTCCGTTACGAAGATGAACTGCTCGATGAACAGATAAGTGCCAACTTCACAAAGCTGTTCCACGAACTCCTTGACCAGCTGAACAAATGGGGACACCTGAGTCTCAAGGAATTCAATGGAATACTTGAAGTTAAGTTTGGAAAAGAAATCTACGACAACAAAGATTACTATTCCTTCCTCACACACCTGGCTCAGAAGGACAGGTACAGCGTGGATGAGATACTGGCAAAGCCGGACACTATGCTGGAGGGAATGCTGGTAGATCACATAGAGAGAATAAAAACTGGCAAAGGTATTGCTATTTTGCAGAATCAGACCGATGGTGATATGGGGCATGGCGGTTCTGGTCTCTCCCGTGAGATGTATGCAC
>ENA-OPAK01000701-OPAK01000701.1-human-gut-metagenome-genome-assembly--contig:-NODE-701-length-11621-cov-3.261370_pt1 | contig 11621 bp, 5 predicted proteins | sample MGYA00241055_ERZ501426 | MGnify/ENA primary metagenome ERZ501426 (study PRJEB25962, sample SAMEA2042626) | human gut metagenome | biome: human gut; feature: human-associated habitat; material: faeces... | reverse complement strand
CGCATCATATGGCCAAAACTACCACTTTATAGGAAAATCAGTTTAATTGCTATGATTTTACTTTTTTTAGTTATTCTCGTAGCTTTAATATTCCAAAACAATAATTTAATTTTACTTACGTCTTTCTTAACATTTATATTTTTCATAGTATTTCTCGCAATTGATTCTACTCCCAAAAATCAGTCTTTTATGTTAAATCAATACTACAAGCCCTATTCCAGACAAAGGACTTCAATGATTATCAAATTACTAAATGATTATAATATTTCAGAATTTGATACAGATCGTATCAGTTTACTTATTAATCAAACTAAAGAAGCACAAATAGCACACAATCCGTTTTCTCCAATAATAGATCCAATAATTAAGTTAATAAAAGGCGTAAGCCCTATTATCATTTCTATCATTTCATATATTCCACAAAAAACAACCTCCGACCGTGATTTACAGTTTACGATCATAGAATTATCAATTTTATTTTGTGCCATACTCGGTATATATATTATGTTCGCCGTTTTTTCCCCTATATTAAAAGACTTAATTTACCGGGATTATTCAAAATACAATTCTTTAATATATGACCTCAATCAAATCAAAATTTTTCAGCCTAATCAAACAACAAATTTCTCAAATCACTTTTCTTCTTATAAGAGCAAATAAGCAAAAAAGCCTTACCGACTTCAGTCCTCACAACTGAAAATCAGTAAGGTTTTTATATGCAATAAAATAATTTACTCAATGAATAACGAAAAAATGTTGCCAAATCGTTGCCAACGCTTAAACAAATTTGCTTGCAACCCGCATAAATAAAGGCTTTTTCAAGTCCATTTCATCACTCAAACTCAATCGTTCCAGGTGGTTTACTAGTCAGATCATAGAATACTCTGTTGACCCCACGCACCTCATTTATAATTCTGCTCATGACTGTCTGGAGAACCTCAAATGGAATCTCTGCGCTCTCTGCTGTCATGAAATCAATTGTGTTGACTGCACGAAGTGCAACCGCATAATCGTAAGTTCTTTCGTCACCCATAACACCAACGGAACGCATGTTAGTGAGGGCTGCGAAATACTGGTTTGGCATCCATGCTGGAGCCTTGCCGTTAGCTTTCTTGTACTCAGCTACAGCCTTGTCAACCTCTGAACGGTAGATAAAGTCAGCATCCTGAACAATACGAACCTTATCAGCTGTTACCTCGCCGATAATTCTGATTCCAAGTCCCGGACCTGGGAATGGCTGACGGAATACAAGATGTTCTGGTATTCCAAGCTCAAGACCAGCCTTACGAACCTCATCTTTGAAAAGGTTGCGTAGTGGCTCAATGATTTCCTTGAAATCAACGAAATCAGGAAGTCCTCCTACATTGTGGTGAGACTTGATTACGGCTGATTCACCGCCAAGTCCGCTCTCTACAACGTCTGGATATATAGTTCCCTGTGCAAGGAAGTCAACTGCACCAATCTTCTTGGCTTCTTCCTCAAATACACGGATAAACTCTTCCCCTATAATCTTTCTCTTAGCTTCTGGCTCAGTAACGCCTGCAAGCTTAGAGTAATATCTTTCCTGTGCATTAACTCTTATAAAGTTAAGGTCGAACTGTCCTTCTGGTCCAAATACGCTCTCAACTTCATCGCCTTCATCTTTACGGAGAAGACCGTGGTCTACGAATACGCATGTAAGCTGCTTTCCAATAGCTCTTGAAAGAAGTCCGGCTGCAACAGATGAATCAACACCACCTGAAAGAGCAAGTAAAACCTTGCCACTGCCAACCTTCTCGCGGATTTCCTTAATTGTATTCTCAACAAATGCATCCATCTTCCATGTTCCGGCACATCCGCATACTCCACGAACAAAGTTGTGAAGCATCTTGGTTCCTTCCTGAGTATGAAGAACCTCTGGGTGGAACTGGATTGCATAAAGATTCTTCTCTGTACACTCTGCTGCTGCAACTGGGCAGTCTGCTGTGTGGGCAACAATCTTGAATCCTGGTGCAATCTGTGAGATGTAATCAAAATGACTCATCCACACAATAGTTTTCTCTGAGACATCTGAGAATAAAGCGCTGCTCTTATCTACAAATGTTTCTGTCTTTCCATACTCTCTTACTGGTGCCTTCTCAACCTTGCCACCAAGCACATGCTGCATAAGCTGTGCGCCATAGCAAAGACCAAGTACAGGTACACCAAGTTCGAAAAGTTCTTTAGTACATGTTGGCGCGCCATCTTCATAACAGCTGTTAGGACCACCCGTAAGGATAATTCCTTTAGGGTTCATGGCCTTAATCTGCGCCAGGTCTGTCTTGTAAGAATAGATCTCACAATATACATTACATTCACGGACACGGCGCGCAACCAGCTGGTTGTACTGACCACCGAAGTCAATGACAATAACTTTCTCCTGATCCATGATCAATCTCCAATCTTGTGTATTTATATATACATTATAGTTAAACTTGCCACTTATGACAAGCCTTAATTCTCCCCAATTCTTATCTTGCTAATTCTCCTCCAGACAATCCTTATCTATGCATCTTTCTCCCCAATTCTCTTCTTCACATAAGAATCCATCTTCTCTCTGACCATTGCCATCTTTCTGTTGGTCTCCTCATTATCAGAATGAAAATGCATAAGCTTTGCAAGATAGCCCTGTTCCACAGTAATCCGCACGCTCTCATCATACACAAGCTCATAAGCAAGTGATACATGACCAATAACAGTATCAGCCGGTGTGCGTCTTATTGCTTTGAGTATACAGTGTTCCTCATCAAACGCTTCTAACACTTCATCTGTAATATCACTCTTCATGAGTTCTTCAGTCGTAGTGTTATATATTTCTTCAAGCGGAGTATCAATATTAACCTTAAATATATCAACCTTATCAGCGTCACGAAGCACATTGCAGAATGCCTGCTCGCGGCGATTAAGTCCCTGCGGAATTCTGTACATATTGTGACACCTTATTGCAAGTTCAAGCATTTCCATGTCCGATTTATTCAATCTGTCATACAGAAATACTCCATCAGAACTATATCGGTCCTCTAATGCTCCTGGCTTGTAGCCTGTACATTTGACCATTCCATTAAGAAAAGTACTGATAAGACCATCTTTGAACAACAGGTCTGCACCGAATTTTGCATGGTCAACAGAGTCCGCATCTGAAAATGTGTTATAACGCTTTATCTGTTCAAATCTTCCAACATCATGAAGCATTCCGGATAACCATGCCAGCTCAACATCATAAGCACACATTCCAGCTGCCTTTGCAATTCTTTCGCACAAAGCTGCAACTCTGTAAGTGTGGTCAATTTTTAATTTAATCTTAGGGTCATCTGCATTATAAGCTGCTGTGTATTCTGCAAATGCTTTCTTAACATGCACTCTGTCAACATACACACGGTTTATCTTGGCATTTTCATAATAACCTTCAACATCAGCAACCTTTCCCTCATTCCATGTGTCTATAATATCAGGCACATCAGATAAAGAATGGCACACAACTGAAGTCAGTCTTCGGATGTCATCGTTAATCTCAATAGTATCAGGTATATGAATCACCTTCATGCCTGCTGCATATCCTGCTTTAATGCCATTAATACTGTCCTCAATGACTACACATTCTGACGGTTCACAGCCAATAAAGCCTGCTGCCCTTAAGAATATGTCCGGCTCAGGCTTTCCATGCTCAACCTCATCTCCATATACAACACCAGAAAGATAATCCCATGCTCCTATTCTGTGAAGGCTCTTTTCAGCACTTGATTTCTGTGTTGAAGTTGCAACAGCACATTTGAGTCCATTATCCTTAATATAATCAAGCAGCATATGAAGCCCCGGCTTAACCGGAACTTCCTCTGTCTCCCTGATTTTGTAAACATGGTCTGTGCGCATTGTCCGCATTTCCCAGTAATCCTGCTCTCCATGATAATAATCATCAAAAAAGCTCTGACTAAGCTTTGCCGGTGCACCTTTAAAACTGTCGATAAGCCATAATGGCATCTCTACATTTTTCTGGGAAGCTGCCCACAGCCAGCCAAGATTAGACTGATTTTCCGTATCAATCATAACTCCGTCCATATCAAAGATAATCCCTTTTATCATAACTGCCTCCATTATACTCCCCAAAATATCAAACCGACATCCCTTGCATACACTTCCCAGATATACGTTCATTCACTTCTTAATCTTACTTCTCTTCCAGATACTTCTTAACATACTGTCCGGTATAAGACTTCTTAACCTTAACAATCTCCTCAGGCGTTCCCTTGGCAATAACAGTTCCGCCGCGGTCGCCCCCCTCTGGTCCCATATCTATAATATAATCTGCTGTCTTAATAACATCAAGATTATGTTCAATAACAACTACAGTGTTGCCACCCTCTGCAAGCCTGTGAAGGATATTGACAAGCTTGTGGACATCGGCAAAATGCAGTCCGGTTGTAGGCTCATCAAGAATATATATAGTCTTTCCTGTGCTTCTTCTTGAAAGCTCTGTTGCAAGCTTGATTCTCTGTGCCTCACCACCTGAAAGCTCAGTTGATGGCTGTCCAAGCTTGACGTAAGACAAGCCAACCTCGTTGAGAGTCTCAATCTTTCTTCTTATACTTGGCACATTTTCAAAGAAATCAACTGCATCCTCAATAGTCATGTCAAGAACATCATATATGTTCTTATCCTTGTATTTTACTTCAAGAGTTTCTCTGTTGTAACGCTTACCCTCGCAGACTTCACAAGGTACATACACATCCGGCAGGAAATGCATCTCTATCTTGATAATACCGTCGCCTGAACATGCCTCACATCTTCCGCCTTTAACATTAAAGCTGAATCTGCCCTTCGTATATCCTCGTTCCTTCGCGTCCTTAGTCGTTGCAAACAGGTCTCTTATCATGTCAAATACACCTGTATAGGTTGCCGGATTAGACCTTGGTGTTCGTCCAATTGGTGACTGATCAATATTAATGACCTTATCAAGCTGCTCTATTCCGTCAATTCCATCATGGTCGCCTGCAATACATCTCGCCCTGTTAAGCGACTTTGCAAGGTGCTTGTAAAGAATCTCATTAACAAGTGAACTCTTGCCTGAGCCTGACACACCTGTTACGCATGTGACAACTCCAAGCGGAATATCTACATCAATATTCTTAAGATTATTCTCCCTTGCGCCTCTTACCTTAATCCAGCCAGCAGGCTTTCTACGCTCTGCCGGTACAGGTATCTTTATTCTTCCCGACAGATATGCACCTGTAAGTGAGTCCTTGCACGCCATAATGTCCGCAGCAGTTCCTGTTGCGACAACTTCTCCACCATTTCTTCCTGCGCCTGGTCCGATATCCACAATATAATCGGCTGCAAACATAGTATCCTCATCATGTTCAACAACAATAACTGAGTTACCAAGATCGCGCAAATGTGTCAGAGTTCCTAGCAGCTTGTCATTATCCCTCTGGTGAAGTCCGATACTTGGCTCATCAAGAATATAAGCAACTCCTACAAGACCTGAACCAATCTGTGTTGCAAGCCTGATTCTCTGTGCTTCACCGCCTGACAGAGTTCCTGTGGCACGCGAAAGTGCCAGATAATCAAGCCCTACATCTACAAGGAACTTAATTCTCGCCTTGATTTCCTTAAGAATCTCTGCACCAATAAACAGCTGTCTCTCTGAAAGCTTCATATTCTCAAGGAATTCCTGAAGCTTTATAATAGACATGTTAGTAATCTCATATATGTTCTTATCTGCAATAGTAACAGCAAGTGAAGACGGCTTAAGTCTCTGTCCATGACAGGCAGAACAAGGTCTTATTCTCATAAATTCCTCATACTGCTGCTTAGTATTATCAGAATATGTCTCTCTGTATCTTCTCTCCATATTCTTAATAAGACCTTCAAATGCGACATCATATACACCCTCTCCGCGCTGGCCTTTATATTTAACCTTTACAGAATGTCCCTTAGTACCATTGATAATAATATCCTTAATATCATCAGGATAATCCTTGAATGGTGTCTTTAATGAAAATCCATATTCCTCTGCAAGTGCATCAAGAACCGCCCTGCTAAAGCTGCCCTCGTCCTTAGATGACTGCCATCCCATTCCGACAATAGCACCTTCATCAATGCTGAGACTCTCATCCGGTATAAGCAGCTCTGCATCAAACTTCATTGTATAACCAAGTCCGAAACAGTCCGGGCATGCGCCAAATGGATTGTTGAACGAAAAGCTTCTTGGCTCAACCTCATCAATACTTATACCACAGTCTGGGCAGGAAAAGCTCTGGCTGAAATTAAGTGTCTCACCATCAATAACATCTACTGTCATAAGACCTTCGGCAAGCTTAAGAGCTGTCTCAATAGAATCTGTAAGTCGTTTCTGGATTCCGTCTCTTACAGAAAGTCTGTCTACAACAATCTCAATATTATGCTTCTTATTCTTATCAAGCTTAATCTCATCTGTCAGCTCATACATGCTTCCATCAGCAATAACACGCACAAATCCGCTCTTCTTTGCCTGTTCAAATAGCTTTACATGTTCACCCTTTCGTCCACGGACAACAGGTGCAAGAATCTGAATCTTAGTTCTTTCAGGAAGTGCCATAATAACATCAACCATCTGGTCAACTGTCTGTTTGTTGATTTCGCGTCCACATTGTGGACAATGCGGAATACCAATTCTTGCATAGAGAAGTCGGAAATAATCATATATTTCTGTAACAGTTCCTACTGTAGAACGCGGATTTCTGTTAGTCGACTTCTGGTCTATAGATATAGCCGGTGAAAGTCCTTCAATACTGTCAACATCCGGCTTTTCCATCTGGCCCAAGAACTGTCTTGCATATGAGGACAGTGATTCCATATATCTTCTCTGACCTTCTGCATATATTGTATCAAATGCAAGACTCGACTTTCCCGAACCTGAAAGTCCTGTAAGCACAACAAGCTTGTCTCTTGGAATATCAACATCTATTCCTTTAAGATTATGCTCTCTTGCACCCTTTATCCTTATGCAGTTCTTGTAACTGCCTCTTTCTATCTCTTTCTTTAACTTACTATCAGCCATGTTTTTTTCCTTCATAAATATATTTATTAATCTCAATCATCTTGTCACGAAGCTGTGCAGCCTCCTCAAAGTTAAGCTCTGCTGCTGCCTTACGCATGTTCTTCTCAACCTGCGTCTTAACCTTCTCAAGCTCTTTGATGCTCATAGATTCATAATCAACCTTAAGCTTTCCGGAAGCATCACCCGGCTCCGCTGCCTTGCTTATACTTATCAGATCTCTTACTGCCTTCTTGATTGTCTGTGGAGTAATTCCATGCTCATCATTATACTCCTGCTGAATCTTTCTTCTTCGTTCTGTCTCTGAAATAGCCTTTTCCATAGATTCAGTAATCTTGTCTGCATACATGATAACATGTCCCTCTGCATTTCTTGCAGCTCGACCAATCGTCTGTATAAGCGATGTCTCTGTTCTTAAGAAGCCTTCCTTATCAGCATCAAGTATTGCAACAAGGCTGATTTCAGGAATATCCAGACCTTCTCGTAGCAGGTTGATTCCAACAAGAACATCAAATCCATCAAGACGCATATCTCTTATAATCTTCTGACGCTCAAGCGTATCAATATCTGCATGAAGATACTTAACCCTGATTCCTGCCTCTTTAAGATAATCAGTAAGGTCCTCCGCCATTCTCTTGGTAAGTGTAGTAACAAGCACCTTGTTCTTCTTGGCAGTTTCCTTATTAATCTCTGATATAAGGTCATCAATCTGTCCTTCAATCGGCTTAACAGTTATCTCCGGGTCAAGAAGTCCGGTAGGTCTGATAACCTGCTCGGTTCTCATAAGTTCATGCTCTGCCTCGTATGTGCTTGGTGTTGCTGATACGAAAAGCATCTGTGAAATCTTGCTCTCAAACTCGCTGAAATTAAGCGGTCTGTTGTCCTTCGCAGATGGCAGTCTGAAGCCATAATCTACAAGCGTAGTCTTTCTTGACTGGTCACCGGCATACATGCCTCGAATCTGCGGAATAGTGATATGCGACTCATCCACAATAATAAGAAAATCATCTGGAAAATAATCCATCAGCGTATACGGAGGACACCCTGCCGGAAGTCCTGCCAGATGTCTTGAATAATTCTCTATTCCTGAACAAAAGCCTGTCTCCTGCATCATCTCTATATCAAAATTCGTTCTCTCTTCAATTCTCTGTGCCTCTAGAAGCTTATCCTCACTCTTGAAATACTTCACTCTCTCGGCAAGCTCTGCCTTGATATTCTCAATCGCAGCGTCCATCTTCTCCTTCTCAACAACATAATGTGAGTTAGGGAATATCGCAATATGTTCAAGAACGCCTTTAACTTCGCCTGTAAGGGAATCTATCTCACTTATTCTGTCCACTTCATCACCAAAGAATTCAACTCTTATGGCATCACCTGATGATGATGATGGATACACTTCAACAACATCGCCTCTTACCCTGAAGGTTCCTCGCTTAAAATCCTGGTCGTTCCTTACATACTGGATATCAATAAGCTTTCTTATGCAATCATCCCTGTCCTTCTCCATTCCCGGACGAAGCGAAATAACCATGTTCTTATAATCAATCGGCGCACCTAATCCATATATACATGAAACCGAAGCAACGATAATAACATCATTTCTTTCAGAAAGTGCCGCTGTTGCCGAATGTCTTAATTTATCAATTTCATCATTAATAGATGAATCCTTCGCAATATAAGTGTCACTCTGAGGTACATAGGCCTCTGGCTGGTAATAATCATAATAGGAGACAAAGTACTCAACCGCATTCTCTGGAAAGAACTCCTTCATCTCCCCATACAACTGCGCTGCAAGTGTCTTATTATGGCTTATAATAAGTGTAGGTTTCTGAACATTCTGTATAATGTTCGCCATTGTAAATGTTTTACCAGAACCAGTTACACCAACTAGAGTCTCAAACTGATTGCCTTCCTCAAAGCCCTTTGTAAGTGCTTCAATAGCCTGCGGCTGGTCGCCCATCGGCTTAAAATCCGAATGTAATACAAATCTGTCCATAATCCCTCCCTATTAAATGCATTTTTTTCATTATACAATATAACAGCCAAAAAGCACAGAACAAACATTCGATTTGTCCTGTACTTTATTCCATACCTCTATATTCGTTATTCTGCCGCGCTGACACTCATTTTTCCATTGAGATACTCTACTGCTGCCTTCAACTGCACATCTTCAGTCGCATCATCCGGAAGCTCCACTATACTGTCAGGTGTCACTCCCTTGCCGTGAATATCCTGTCCCTTAGGAGTAAAATATTTGGCAATTGTATACTTAACCGCACTTCCATCAGTAAGCGGACGGATTGTCTGCACAATGCCCTTACCAAATGTCTGTGTTCCGATTATCTGTGCCTTATCATAATCCTGCATTGCACCGGCAAATATCTCAGATGCACTTGCACTATTGCCATTTACCAAAACTGCCATCGGAATATTAAGCTCATGATTATCAGAACCTGAATATTCCTGTCTCTTACCAGACTTAGTCTCTGTATACACGATAAGTCCATTAGGAAGAATATAATCAAGCATATCCACTACAGTATTAAGAACTCCGCCAGGATTATTTCTTATATCAATTACAAGTCCTGTAATTCCCTGCTTCTGAAGGTCATCAACAGCTGTCTTAAACTGCTCTGTTGTAACATCATCAAACTGTGAAATATAGATATATCCAATATTATTCTCAAGTACCTCTGATGAAACAGTCTTAATATCAATCTTGTCTCTTGTAACTGTGAAGCTCAGCTTCTCGCCATTTCTCATAACAGTAAGGTTAACATCTGTACCCTTCTCGCCCTTAATAAGGGCAACTGCTACAGAAAGGTCCATTCCTGTAATATCCTCACCATTAACCTCTGTTACCTTATCTCCATTTCTGATACCAGCCTTATATGCTGGTGCATCCTCATATGCCTCAGATATAAGTATTGAACCATCATCAGCCTTCTGGCATACCGCACCAATTCCATAGAAAGAACCTGATGTTGACTCCATCATTGACTTATATTCTTCAGGCGTATAATAAACCGTATATTTATCACCATATGCAGCAAGATATGCCTTAAAAATGTTGTCTGCAGCCTTTTCATCATCTACATCATCAAAGTAGAATCCATCTCCAAGCAGCGAATCCAGAGCATTCAGCTTACTTTCAACCTTAGTTCCGATTCCTTCATTATCACTTGTTCCAACATCCTGGACATATATACGTCCATCAATTCCAATATGAAGATTACCACTTCTTATAAGTCCCATGAATACGCATGACAACGCCAGTATCACAACCATCAGTGTTGCCACAACACCAATAATAACGCCTTTGCCTAAAGCATGTTTTCTCTTTCGTTCCTGTGCGGCCCCTTCCGAAGAAAAAGGTCTGTTATTATCATATTCCATTGAGTCCTCCTATTAAGTTGAATTATTTATTAAAATATGGCATAGGATTAACATATTGGCGAGTTTTTCCATCATCGAGCATTACATCAAAATGCAGATGTGCGCCAAATGAATTACCCGTATTCCCCATAACACCAAGCTTCTGTCCCTTCGTCACCTGGGCTCCTACTGATACATTTAAACTATCAAGATGCAGGTATCTCGTATACAGTCCATTACCATGATAAATCATCACATAATTACCCGCTGTTGAGTAATATTCGCTCTGTCTGTGTGCAATTACAACTTTACCGTCATAAGCCGCATATACAGGATCACCTGAAACGCCTGCTCTGACTGCTCCAATATCCACACCTTTATGTGGTGAAGTTCTGTCAGATGTATCTCCATATGGAGAAGTTATTCTTGTACTTGTTGTTGGCCATTTGAAAGTTCCGCCATCATATCTGTTAGACGGAGTAACTCCGCTTGCTTCCTCTGCCTTAATCTTGGCTGTTATAGAAGCAATCTCTGCATCGAGCTTCTTCTCGTCAGCTTCGAGCTGTTTCTTATAAGCCACCTGATCAGCCGTATTCTTACTCAAAGCATTAAGCTGGGCATTCTTCTCATTCTGGACAACCTCAAGTGCATCAACCTGTGCCTGAAGTGCCTCCTGACTGGCAGTCAGAGTCTCTTTATCTTCTTCAAGCTTTACTTTAGAAGATGATATCAGATTAATCGTTGACTGATATTCCTCAAGCATCTGTCTGTCATACTCTGATATCTTATTAATATACTCAAATTTATTAAGCATATCCGCCATACTCTCTGATGATAAAAGCACCTCAACATATGTATAATCATTATGCTCATACATAAACTGGATTCGAAGCTTCATAGCCTCATACCGGCTTTCCTTATCAGCCTCAGCCTGCTCAAGCTGTGCCTGTGTCTCCTCAATCTCAGCTTCTAATGTTGCAATCTGCGTATTAATATCATCCAATGACGCTGACAATTCTCCCATCTGGGCATCCAGTCCCTGAATAAGAGAATTAAGGTCTGTACTCTCTTTTTTTAATTTTGCAATCTTATCTTCAGTTTCTTTTTTCTTGTTCTGAATATTATTCTGCTGATTCTGGGCATCCTGTAAATCTGACTTATTGTCACCCAATGTAACTATCGCAGAACAATACGG